>ERZ761595.10-NODE-10-length-95297-cov-5.987453_pt1 | contig 95297 bp, 115 predicted proteins | sample MGYA00511035_ERZ761595 | MGnify/ENA primary metagenome ERZ761595 (study PRJEB28899, sample SAMN03785553) | bioreactor sludge metagenome | biome: EBPR Sludge; feature: EBPR Bioreactor; material: 0.22µm filtered reactor supernatant | place: Saint Lucia: Queensland...
GTCTAAGGAGCGATAGACAGTTCGGAAAGTATAAGAAATTTTATCTTTACCGAATTTTTCTTCGTTTTCATAGGTGTCCAATAATTTTACCTCCTCGGTCATTTCCGTTCCGGCAATTTCGCGAATCAACTCATAATAGGCGTTAAGGTCGAAATTTTTATCAACTATAAAGGAAATATCGCGCGTAATCGGAGGATACTTGCTGACCGGCTCGAAGATATGGTCAAGGTCGGCCAATTGTTTGGTAACGCGTTCATCGTCGGAGTAGAGAAGACGGATATCCGGAATGCGCTGTTTGATCATCGCTAAACGGTCGGAGCCGAAACCAAAGGCCCAAGCATTATATTTGTCGGGATCAATGCCGAGGTTGCGAATAACATTCGGATGAGCGATGCCCGCGCCGAGTATTTCAATCAGTTGTCCGTCCCATTCGATATTCATTTCAACGCTCGGATCGGTATAAGGGAAATGGTCGACAATGAATTTATATTTTACGTCCTTACCGTAGAGAGCTTCGCAAACTTCGATTAAAATCGCTTCCAAATCTTTTTGATCAAGAGTTTTAATGTCTTTTCTAATAACGAAAAAGCCGTCGATTTGGTGCAGAATATTATAGTGCTGCCAATCGATTTCATCGCGGCGATAACATTTGCCATAACTTAATACGCCGACAGAGCCGTGCTTTTCTAAACGTTCTCGAACCTCCGGAATATCCAAATAATATTTCCACATGAGGGAAGTATGCGGACGAAGGATATGGTTCTCATCGATGAAATAAGAATCAGAGGCAGTGCGGGCCGGATGATCTTTCGGGAAGTTGAAGAGATCGAAAACGATTTCCGGCGTAATAACTTCCGGCGTTTCAATCAAATCAAGATTTTTCAAACTCGGTAAATTAATAACCCTTTCGGTAATCGCTTTGACCGGAGAACCCTCTTTTTTGCTTAAATCGGGAATAGCGATATAGCGCTGTAAGCGTTTGCTCTCCGGATCGCTTTTCGCGTTTAACTCAGCGTACAAGCGTTCCTGTTCGCTCATGTCGGTTTTGTAATGATGCCGCTGTAAGTGCGGCGCTTCGTACATATTCATAAATTTCAATAAAAATTGATGTAAAAATAAAAGACCCTGGCGCGGGTCTAGTGGTATTAGCTTAAAAACGCCTTACCATAGACCCTTCTGTGTAAAGGGAAAAGTGAATGAGAATTTAAAGCCGAAATTCTGACTTTTCATATGGTTTTAGTCTAGCCCAACTTGTAATTTTAGGCAAGTTTGCTAGGAATAAGATATAATCAGCCTATGACCCTCGATCAAGTTAAAAAATTAAATATTCCTCAAAGTCCCGGCTGTTATCAGTATTTTAATAAAGAAGGGAAGTTGATTTATATAGGAAAGGCTGTGAATCTGCGCAGCCGCGTTTTTTCGTATTGGCGCACCTCGGCCAATCATACGCCGATGAAAGCGAAGATGGTAAAGGAGATTTCTAAGATAAAATGGGTTGAAGTTGATTCGGAAATTGAAGCCTTGCTGCTCGAAGCCAATTTAGTGAAGAAACATCAGCCCTATTACAATATTATGCTGCGCGACGATAAGCGCTTTAACTATATTCATATTTCTTTAGAAGATGAGATTCCGGGAGTATTTTTGACGCGTACGATTGGCAAGGCGGGAAAATATTACGGACCCTTTGTCAGCGGATTGGCGGTTAAAGAAACCTTGAAAGCCCTGCGCAAGATATGGCCCTATTGCACGATGCGTAAAATTCAAAAAAAATCTTGCTTCTATTATCAAATCGGACGCTGTCTCGGGCCCTGCGGTCAAAAAGTTTCTATTAAAGATTATAAGGACCAGGTAATTAAGCCTTTGATTTTATTCTTTGAAGGTAAGAAAAAAAGAGTCATCAAGAGTTTGCCTGAAGAAAAAAGAGAGTACATGCAACAAGTTTTGGAAAACACCCATGTTATCGGCGTCGCTGAAAAATACGCCAACGACGTTGTCGAACTCGCTAAGATACTTAATCTGAAAAAAGTTCCGCAACGGATCGAGGGCTATGATATTTCCAATACCTTTGGGAAAGAAGCGGTCGGTTCGATGGTGGTGTTTAATGGCGGAGAAGCCGATAAAAACGAATATCGCAAATTCAAGATTGTCGGCAAGTTTTCAAGCGATCGTAAAAAAGGCGATGTTCAAATGATTTCCGAAATTTTAGAACGGCGTTTGAATAACGATTGGCCCTTGCCCGATTTGATGATTATCGACGGCGGCAAGCAGCAGCTTAATGTTGCCGCGCGGATTTTAAAAAAGTACAAGCAGGATATCGCTTTTATAGGAATCACTAAGGGCGAAGGCCTGCGCAGCGCCCATGCCCCGGATAAGATATTTTTTCCGGGGGAATCAAAGGCTTTAGAGCTTCCTTTGGCGTCGCCGGCTCTGCATTTGATCAAGCGCGTGCGCGATGAAGCGCACCGTTTCGCGATTAGCTATCATCGTAAAATCAGAGGAAAAAGATTCTTGGCAGGCTGAAATTTATATGGTACAATAGCGCGTACTTACATTAATTAAAAACTATATGGCTCAGCAATTTACAAAGGACAGCTTTGCTTCCGAGGTTATCGAAGCCTCAAAAGCCAAGCCGGTGCTGGTTGATTTTTTTGCGACTTGGTGCGGACCCTGTCAGGCGCAGGCACCGATTGTCGATGAAATCGCGGCCGACTTCGAAGGCAAGGCGATTGTCGGTAAGCTCGATACCGATCAGGCAATTGACGTTGCCCGGCAGTACGGCGTTATGAGCATCCCGACCTTGATTGTCTTTAAGAACGGACAGCCGACCGAACGTTTTACGGGAGTTCAGGAAAAAAACGTTTTGGCCGAAGCCCTGAACAAGAATCTATAATTTAATATGAAAATAAAGGAGGGGACAGCGGCAGCAATATTTATTATTGTTGCCGCTTGGTTATCGTTCTGGTTTTTATATGAAGGCGAACAAAGGCTGGAAGTCAGTTTTTTGGATATCGGGCAGGGCGACGCCGCTTTGATAGAAACGCCTAACAATAAAACCATTCTGGTCGACGGCGGTCCGCCGGATAAAGCCGTCTTGCGCGAACTTGGACGTTCTTTGCCTTTTTGGCAGCGGCGAATCGACCTAGTGATTCTCAGTCATCCGCACGATGATCATTTCGGCGGCTTGACCGCGGTAGCCGAACGTTACTCGATCGGCGCCGTAATATTGAGTGATTTTCCTTATAACACTCCGCCATATCAAGAGTTCATAGTAACTTTGAAAAATAAAAAAATTCCAATCGTCTATGCCAAGCAAGAAGATATAACTGTCGACGGGGTAATTTTTAATTTTATATTCCCTTTCGATAGTTTAGCGGAGTCTAAGATTGAGAATCCCAATAACGCCTCTTTGGTATTTCGCTTGTCATACGGTGAAGTCGATATACTATTTACGGGCGATGCTGAGACAGAGCTGGAGACTGAGTTATTGAAGATCTCCAAGGCGGAATTATCTGCGGAAATTTTGAAATTAGGCCATCACGGCTCAGATACTAGCTCGACGGAAGCTTTTTTGGATACTGTCAATCCCGAACTGGCAATTGCTTCGGCTGGCAATGATAATAGTTATGGTCATCCATCGCCGCGCATTTTAAGGCGGCTCGAACGTCGCGGAATAAAAAGTTATCGTACGGATCAAGATGGGACAATTAGGCTTAAAATTGACGGACGCAGCGTCTTTAAGAACAAGGCTTGCATTATCGGCTGTTCATAGCTATAATCGGGGTATTGATTATTATTTTTATTAAGTATGCAGGAAAAGACTTTGGTTATCATTAAACCGGATGGAGTGCAACGTTCCTTGATTGGAGAAATCATTAAGCGTTTCGAATTAGTTGGTCTTAAGCTGGTCGGTTTGAAAATGCTTATTCCGACTGAACAAATGGCAACTGATCATTATTATAATGTTGGCGGCGAGGAATGGCTTGAAGCGGTTGGCGCTAAAGCGCGGGCTGCTTATGAAAAGAAAGGCCAAGAGTCACCCTATAAAACCAATCGTGATAACGGTGTTGCGGTTATGGAAGCTAATGCCAAATATTTAAGCGCCGGCCCGGTCATTGCAATGATTTGGCAAGGCGGGCACGCTGTTGAATTGGTACGTAAGATTGCCGGTTTTACAGAGCCCTTGACCGCCGCTCCGGGAACAATCCGCGGAGATTTTACGCTTGACTCTTTTGCCGCCGCTGACACCGATCGTCGCAGTATCAGAAATTTGATTCATGCTTCAGGTAAGGTTGAAGAAGCCGAGAAAGAAATTGATATGTGGTTTAAACCCGAAGAAGTTCTGTCCTATCGTTTGATTCAGGATGAAATTCTCTACGACGTTAATTTGGACGGCTTCAAAGAATAGGTTGACCCTCTTAACTGTTTTTTGTTATAATAAAATCGTGCTGTTTTGATCGAACATGCACAACGGGAAAACAAAAACCGCCCCTTTTCGGGGCGGTTTTTATATGTTATTATAGAAATAGATAAGCTCTTTCTCTTTGCCCCGGCTTCATTAATCCTGATTTAAGTTTTGGATCAAACTTTACATTATTGGCATCTTTTTTTCTCGTTGCCCGTGGGCGCCGGGATGAAGGCTATGGAGTTTTACATAAAGCTCCTACTGTGATCAGCCAATACTTGGTCGGGCTCTTGATGGGGCTAGGTTAGAGAGAAAGCATGTCCCAGCGAAAGCCGGGATTTTTATTGCGGGACGTAGTATAACGGTAGTACGTGCCCATGGGGTGGGTATAGCGAGGGTTCAATTCCCTCCGTCCCGACAATTTATGAATATATTGAAAGGCATTTTTACTCGTCAATTTTTCATCACCCTGCTCTTGTTGGGTCTTTTGGCTTTATTCGCCTTGCCACTAACAAAAAATTGGCGTCAAAAACGAGCCATTGATAAAGAGATAGCTGAACTTGAGCAACAGGTTAGTAGTTTTGAAAATAAGAATTCAAGTTTGCGACAAGTGCTTGATTACATGCAATCGGAACAGTTTGTTGAAGAAGAGGCGCGCAGCAAATTGAATTATAAAAAACCCGGCGAGCAGGTGGTAGTTATCGAAGGTTTGCCATCTGAATCCGGGGCGACGGCTTCGGCTTCTGCCTTGTTTGATTTTCCCGCCCCGCCGCCGGACAAAAATGCCGAACTGCGCTTGAGCGGAAACCTTAAACGCTGGTTGGAATACTTTTTCAATTGAGCCGACCATGGGACTTGAACCCATAACCTATGGTTTACGATACCATTGCTCTACCAGTTGAGCTAGGTCGGCCTTAACCTTATTGATACTATCAGCTTGGCGGCAATAGTCAAGAATCTTTGAGCGGGATACCGGAATCGAACCGGCGCACTTAGCTTGGGAAGCTAATGTACTGCCACTATACGAATCCCGCAATTTTTCTTTTATCTTAGTGCTAATTTAGCGATTCGACGGCAATGTGGTATAATTATATTGTCTTTAGATTATTGTCGTCAACTCCGGTTGATTTTTTATTTTGATTATGAAACGTTTTTTTATCGCCAGTCTAATCATTTGTTTTTCTATCTCGAATGCGCCTTTTGTTTTGGCGCAAGAAAGCTCTCCGGCTTATGAGTTTGAAGCCAGCGTCGGTCAAAATGGTTTAAACCGAGACCTATCTTTGAATGCTTTTGATAACTTGATAAATATAGGTTTACCGGCCGGCCAGTTGACTGCCCCAGCCGTAATCAGATTGTCCCAGATTCATGAACCGGCTAAGGCGCCCAATGGATTCAGCGACAGTTCAGTATTATATCAAATAGATATTCCGGCGGCGGCCTTTGCTCAGGGGCGTTTTTTTATCAGTTTAAAGAGTTCCGGTTCTGACAAATACAAACAACTCTACTTTTTTGACAAAAATTCAGCCGAGGGTTGGCGGCCCTTGCCAACCAATGAAAATTTCGGCAAAGGAGTCATTAGTACATATCTGACAATGCCCTTTGCGCGTTTGGCTGTTTTTGAAAGCACTTCGGCCATAGTGAAGGGCAAGGCCAGTTGGTACAAATATAAGAACGGCTTATTCGCCGCTTCGCCTGACTTTCCTAAAGGCAGTCGATTGCGCGTCATCAACCTTGATAACCGCAAATCAGTTGATGTTGTTGTGAATGATTTCGGACCGAACCGTAGTTTGCACCCTGATCGAGTTATTGATTTAGATGCCGTTGCCTTTGCTCGCTTGGCTCCCCTGGGACAAGGCATGATCAATAATATCGCGGTCGAGAAATTGCCCGATCATATCGGTTCTTTATCCGCTCCTTCAACTTCGCCGGCCGATCCGACTGCTTTAGCAGTATCGGCCAAGGCCGCCATTGTTTTTAACAGCGCCGATAAGACTGTTTTGTGGAGCAAGGCGGAAGATTCAGTTTTGCCCCTGGCCAGTTTGACCAAATTAGCCGCGGTTAAAATTTTTCTTGAAACCAAGCCGGATTTGAATAAGGTCGTAGCTTATTCAGTCAAAGATGAACAGCTCAATAATCTTTATGTACCGGCTAGCCAGTCGGCTCGTTTGCGCCTCAAAGACGGCGATACCTTGTCTTTGAAAGATTTTGTTTATTCTTCATTAATCGGCTCGACCAACAATACGGTTGAAACTTTGGTTAGATTTTCCGGACTGACGCGCGAGGCCTTTATCGCAAAAATGAATTCACGCGTCAAACAATGGGGAGCGACGAAAACTCGTTTTGTTGAGCCGACCGGGTTGTCGCCTAAAAATGTTACGACGGCTCGCGATTATGTTATAATAGCAAGAGAAGCTTTTCTTGATCCGATTATTGCATCGGCCAGCGTCCGTCCGTCTTACAGTTTAACAACCCGCAACACAAAGACTCCGCATAATTTTAAAAATACCAATTTGATTGCGCGTCAAAGCGATTCTGAATTGCTCGGTTCCAAAACCGGTTATCTTGACGAAGCGGGGCATTGCTTGGTCACTAAATGGCCGACTTCAAAAAATAAGAACATTATCGTCGCTTTGTTCGGCGAGCCGACTAAGCAAGCCAGCGTTGACGACACTAGACTGCTGATGAGTTTCGCCGCCCAACATATCAAATAAGATGATTACACTAGAAAATGTTTCCAAAACTTACCCGCCAAACATTAAAGCGCTTGATCGCGTGTCTTTATCTATTAAAGCGGGAGAATTCGTTTCTCTGGTTGGACAATCGGGTACCGGAAAAACAACTTTTGTCCGCTGTTTGATAGGCGAAGAAAAACCCAAAGAAGGGAAAATAAAAATAGGAGATTGGGACATTACCAAAATAGGCAAAAGAGAAATTCCTTATTTGCGTCGTCAGGTCGCTGTTATTTTTCAGGACTTCAAACTTCTGCCTAAAAAAACCTTGTATGAAAACGTGGCCTTTGCTCTTGAAGTAGCCGGCAAAAGCAATGCCAAGATAAAATCGATTGTTCCGCAGGTAATGAAGATTGTCGGTCTCGGCGCTAAGATGCATCGCTACCCGAACGAAGTTTCCGGCGGCGAACAACAGCGCGCCGCCATTGCCCGCGCCTTGGTTTATCAACCCAAGGTTTTGTTGGCTGATGAACCGACCGGCAATTTGGATTCCATTAATGCTCAGGAAATTATTGATTTGCTCAAAAAAATTAACGAATTCGGTACAACCGTTATTCTTGTGACGCATAATCGAGATATCGTTAACCGCTTGAAACGGCGCGTTATCACCTTGCATGACGGACGGGTAATTTCCGATCAAGCTGTTGGGAAATATGTTCTCTAATATGATTATTTCAATACTTCGCGCCGCTAAGTTCAGTCTGCAAGATATTGCCCGCAATGTCTGGCTTTCTATTGTGACAGTTTTGATTCTGGTTTTGGCTTTTTTCTCGGTTAATCTTTTGTTGTCGGTACAGGTTATAAGCCAAGCCGCCATTGATACGGTGCGGGACAAAATTGACGTCAGTTTATATCTTAAAACCGATGCGCCGGAAAGCGAAATCCTCGCTTTGCGGGCGGCCATTTCCGGAATTGAAAATGTCCGTGAAGTTATTTATGTTTCAAAGCAAGAAGCCCTCGAAGATTTTCAAACCCGTCATAAGAACAACCCGGATATTCTTGAGGCCTTACGGGAATTGGATTCCAATCCTTTGTCGCCAAGCTTGATTATTCGGCCCAATGATGTTAATCGTTACGACGGATTAATCGCCGAACTTAACCGCATATCTAATCCGATTATCGAAAGCCGTAATTTCGATGATCATAAATTAATGCTGGAGAAAATTAACATGATAACCGAGCGGGTTAACCAGGCCGGTTTCGCGGTTAGTCTTTTATTCATCTTTATCACATTGCTCGTACTTTATAATACTTTGCGCGTGGCGATTTATACTCATCGCAGTGAAATTGCGATTATGCGCTTGGTCGGCGCCTCTGACTGGTTTATTCGTGCGCCCTTTATTATCTCCAGCTTGTTATATACTTTAATCGGGGTTGTAATATCAGGCACGGTTTTTTATCTCTTCCTTAATCTTTTACAGCCCTATCTTGAAGCTTTTTTCCTTAATTACGATTTCAATATCATTCATTATTTCCAAAGCAATTTCGCCCAGTTCTTCATACTGGAATTCGCCGCCGCCGCGGCCATTAATATAATCGCCAGCTTGGTAGCAGTGCGCAAATACTCTAATATATAATATGCTGTCGCTAGCTCAAGAAAAACTGATTCGCTCGCTCGCTACGAAAAAAGGCCGGACCGAGTCCGGTTTTTGTCTAGTCGAAGGCAAAAAGAATGTCGCTGAAGCCAAAGGTTTTGTTGAATTTTCTTTTACCGATAAAGATAGTCGAAACTTTAATAAGTTGGTTGAAACAGTAACGCCGCAACCGATTGCCGCTGTCGCTAAAATACCACAGTGGGAATTGAACAATTTAGTTGAACGTCCTTGTGTCGTTGTGCTTGACGGCGTACAAGATCCCGGTAATGTCGGAACCATCTTGCGCTTATGTCTTGGTTTTAAGGCTTCCTTATTGTTAGTTGAATCGGCTGACCCCTCTTCGCCCAAAGTTATTCGTTCTTCGGCCGGAGCATTTTTCAAAGTGCCTTGGTGCGAGGTGATGCGCTCGGAAGCTGAAGCCGCTATAGCGTCTTTAGGGCGGCCGATTTATCGCTTAGAAAATAAAGCTGGAGCCGATAAAAGTTTGAAAAAATTCAGCGCTGAAAAAGCGGCGATTTTAATCGCGGGTTCCGAGGGACAGGGGATTAAGCTTTCGATTTCCGGAACCTCTTTGCAAATTACTCATGACGATACTTTGGAATCCTTGAACGTCGCCGCGGCCCTCGCTATTAGCCTCTACGCTTTTTACTCAAAATAAAAAAGCTTAACCCGTACAAAGTTAAGCTTAAAAATAATAGGCTTTTTCCTCGCCCCTGAGCAATGGGTAATAATTTCCATACTCAGGTTTTTTGTTTTTTATGAAATTATGAATCGCTTCAAGAGGGGAATAGGCCAGTTCTTCGGCAATCGGCTTTTCCTCCCCATTCAGTTCATAAATATCATATGTTTTGAGGTCAAATAAGCCAAGTTGCATTTTTATTTGTGACTTCTGTCCACTCAATGAACGATTCCTCCGACTTTAATTATCAGTACTATAACAAAAAATTAAACTTTTGGCAAGGCTATTTATTGACAGTATTTGGATATTTTATTTTAATAAATTTATTTAATATTAGCTAAAAAAGAGTTATTATGGCTTAAACAACTTGACAAGATTTAATATATATGCTATTATATAGGTATTGAAAATCAAATAACTTCAAGGAGAAGAAAATGAGAGCTATCATAGCTATAGTAGTAATCGTAATTGTTACATTGATCAGTAATTCGGCGTACGGTCAGACAGTTGCTGGTGATGTTAATCCTAGTAAAGTTCCGGTCGTTTATGCCGCTGATACAGAAAAAGGCCAAGAAGTAACAGTATCGAGGAGCGGAGATTATTACCACTTTTCCGATAACGTAAAAAAGATTCAGATTTTCTTTAACGGAAAATCAGCCCACATGATCAATGTCACAGACGGTAAGGTGTCATTGAACTGGGATAAGGCCTTCAGCTTTCAGTGCTTTGATGAAAGAGGCAATAAAATTTTTATAGCCGACAAAAAATTTCACCCCATAAAATAAAACCAATTTTTTCCTTCTAATCCCCCGGGACAGAGCTCAACCAATGAGAGCCTGTCCCAATTTTTTTATTTAAACAAAAACCTCTCCCGCAAAGGAGAGGTTTTTTAAATGCCTTGGTAATTACCAGCGGCGATTATTGTCGCGCGCGGGACGTTCGGCCATCGGACGGGCTTCACTGACGTTAATGGTACGACCGTCAAGGTCAGAACCGTTCAACATTGAGATAGCTTTTTGAGCTTCCTCTTCAGTGGCCATTTCCACAAAGCCGAAACCCTTTGAACGGCCCGTAGCCCGATCCATAATAATGGACGCAGACTCAACGGTACCGGCAGCCGCAAAGTGATCGCGGAGGCGATCTTCGGTGCAGGCAAAAGGAATTCCGCCGACAAACAATTTCTTAGCCATAGCAAGAATTGTTCTTAAGAATAAAGTTGTAAGGCGACCTTCGTCAAGTTTATCTCAAGAAACCGCTAGGCTTTTGGGAACGCGGCAAGCCGCTTTAACGTGAACGAGACACTTACAAACAATCACAGCGTACTATTTTATGAATAATTTGTCAACTTGATCCCAATTGACGATTTCCCAAAAGGCGGCAATATAGTCGGCCCTTTTATTTTGGTAATTGAGATAATAAGCATGCTCCCAAAGATCTAGGCCTAAAAGCGGGCTCAAACCGCTTGAGAGAGGAGAATCTTGATTGGGCGTTGAAACTATATGCAGCGCGCCGCTCATGTTCTTAACTAGCCAAGTCCAGCCAGAACCGAAATTATTAAGAGCGGCTTGGGAAAATTGATCTTTAAAATTTTCAAATGACTCGAAGTTACGTTCAATCGCCTCCGCCAAGGCACCCGACGGAACCGCGCCATTATTGATTTTTAGAAGCGGCCAAAAAAATGAATGATTATGATGTCCGCCACCATGATTGCGGACCGCCGTTCTGATATCTTCCGGAACAGCTTCGAGATTTTTAAGCAAATCTTCGAGCGGAGTGTTGAAAAGTTCAGGATATTTTTCTAATGCGGCATTTAATTTATCGACATAAGTTTGATGATGCTTGGTGTGATGCAGTTCCATGGTTCGAGCGTCGATCTTAGGTTCGAGCGCATTATAGGCATAGCCGAGTTCGGGTAAGACATGTTTTGTCATAATTTTTCCCTTAATAATCTTGTGTAGATTATAGCAAAGAACGGCTTAAACAAAAAGACCTCTTAAGAGGTCTTTTTGCTGGTCTTCATTAGAAGACAATCTGTCCGCGAATTTCTCCGCTTGGATTATTTTGCGTATGGACATTGACATATGTTTCACCGCGTAGAATTTCATCTTCTAGCGATTGGTCATAAGTCAAAGTGCCTCGCGCATGGTTGCCGTTCGCAAGCGTGAAGAGAACATCGGCGTTAGCACCGGCTCTGGCCGGACCATGGATATGAGCGGCGGTTTGCGCGCTAGACAAATCGGCTAACCAAAGCTCATAGCTTAGAGTGTTGTCGCGGGTGTTGATAATGAACTGGCCCTTGCCGGCGGCTTTGGTTTCAACGGCGGGAACTTCATTCGAGCCCATTAAAGTCGTCTTAAGGCTGATCTGTTTGAAGATTAAGGAATTAAGTTCGGCTGAGAAAATCGCCGTGCCCGGATTGGGGTTCATGTCATTAATTTCTTCTTGGGTAATTACCAAGCGAGTATAAACTTTCGGGTTAATCATCTTGCCGGAGAAATTTATATCAGCCCTGTTTTTAGAGTCAGGTGTCATAGCACCAAGGCTCAATTGATACGTCGGTTGTGAATTGGGGCTGGCGGCGGGAGAATCCGATACTAGCCAAGCTTCATAAGCTGACGCGGCGGTGGTTGATGGCGGGAAATTTTCAGCCCGCAATTTAAGATTTACGTCATAAAGAACCCCGTTGCGCTTGACCGAAGCTTTACCCTTGACCGTCAGGCCGCTTGATAGAGTATTTTTAAGATCGACATTGCCCTCCCATTTCGTCAACCAATTGAATCTTTTACCTAGGTTGGCGATGTTGGCGTTTATTTTAGCTTTGGCTCGGGCATCCAACTTCATATTCCCGTTAGTTGCTGAAGTAATCGGCGCGAAAGCCAAACTAGCGAACGCAACCATAGCCAAGGTTCCTCCTGCAATTAGTTTTGCGTACTTCATATGTTTAATTAATTTGTATATTAATTATCTATATGGAGTTCGACTGCTCCACGCACTATATAACGAGGTTTGCCTTATCATGTTTCACTGTGTTATGTTACAAGGGAATATGGGCAAAAATATCAAAAAAACAAAGACAAGAGTTATCGTCGGTTTGTCCGGCGGCGTCGATTCATCGATTGCCGCGGCCTTGCTCGTCAAACAGGGTTTTGACGTAATAGGAGTATTTATGCGCAATTGGTCTGAAGATGTCGGAGAATTTTCCTGTTCTTGGTCCGAGGACCTTGAAGACGCCCGACGCATCGCCCAACTTTTAGGCATAAGATTTTATGTTTGGAATTTTGAAAAAGAATATAAACAAGAAGTAATTTCTTATTTTTTCCGCGAGTACGAGGCCGGTCGGACGCCAAATCCGGATGTTATGTGCAACCGAGAAATAAAGTTCAAATTATTTTTGAATAAAGCCTTGCAATACGGCGCCGATTACGTTGCTACCGGACACTATGCTCGCGTCGTCAATCGCGGCGGCACCTATTGTCTCTTGCGCGGCAAAGACAAGAACAAAGACCAAAGTTATTTTCTTTGTACGCTGGGACAGAGAGAATTGAGCAAGTCTTTGTTTCCGATTGGCGAGTACACCAAACCGCAGATTAGAGCGTTGGCAAAAAAATTAAATTTGCCGACTTTCGACAAACCTGACTCACAGGGCATTTGTTTTATAGGCGAAATTGATGTTCGCGATCTTTTGCGGCGCAATATAAAAATGAAAGCCGGGGATATAATTGACGCCAAGGGAAAAGTTTTAGGTCATCATGAGGGTTTGCCCTTGTATACCTTGGGCCAGCGCGGCGGATTGGAAATCGGCGGCACGGGACCTTATTATGTTGTGGCCAAAGATGAGAAGAAAAACAAGTTGATAGTCAGCAATAATCCCAAGGATGAAATGCTTTGGCGCCGGCAATGTATTGTCGGAGATTTAACGTGGACTCGCGAGATGGAAATTCCCGCTCAAGCCGAGGTGACTATCCGCTACCGCCATCCGGCTTATCCCGCGACCGTTGAAAAAATGGCCAACAATAAATTGAGAATAATTTTTCAGGAAACTCAGCGCGCAATAACCCCCGGACAGTTGGCTGTTTTCTATAAAGGAGAAGAATTGCTCGGTTCCGCCGTAATTGACAAGGTCATTTAGGGGCGCTAGGATTGTTTTCAATAGGATCTTTTAAAAAATCATAATTCCAAGGAGGAATGAAATGAGAATATTATTGGCGTTTTTTGCCGGTTTGGCTTTTTTCTTCGCTCCGGCCCTGCTATCATTTTATTCTATTTTTTTACCGATAGAATATGAATGGGCTATAGTTATCGCCGTAGCGGCTTTGTTTTTATGGGGAGCGGTTATCCTTAAAGAGGTTGAGCTAGAGAAAAGTTTAAGAACAATATTGGAATGTTTTTTGCTGGCTTCTTATGTCGCTTACGTTATTACGGCGGCTTATGAAAATCAAAAGGCTTTGCCCTATCCATGGCTCTTTGTTCTTTTCTCTTTAATCGCTCTGGTTTACGCGATAAAACTTTTCGCTTTGGTGTCACCGGCAATTTTTGAAGGAGCAAGAAGAAATCCCGACAAAAAATACGGACGCTTAACAATTTATGCAGTCGGAATATTTTCTTTTTGGATATTCTTTTGGTTAAGATTGGGTGAGATAATATTAACTCCGTCTCTATTAAGTTATTTTATCGGTGTCATATTATTGTTCTTTACAGTAATCTCCTGGCTTATCTTAAAAGAATTCCCTTTATCATTCCGAATTATTATCTCTAATGTCTTATTTATTTTTCATCTGACAATTATAGTAAGTTTGATAGTTTTTCTATTTATTAGTTTTAAAGACATTGATTTGTTCTACCTTATAGTATTTTCATTTTTTTGGATTATTTTTGATTATTATAACTGGCGCACATATAACAAGTATGATATCTTAATTTTAAATAACCCGATTTGAAAAGTAATTTTAAAACCCCGCTTTTAGAAAAGGCGGGGTTTAATATTTTATTTATTTTTGCAAAGCTGATTTTATCTTTTCTGCCATTATGGCCAATTCTTCATCAGCAACCTCTTTAGCTCTATGAGGATCGAGTTGATTGGCTTCATTGATCGGAATAAGGTGAATATGAACGTGGTCAACGCCGAAGCCTTCTACAACGAGGCCAACTCGTTTTGCGTTAGTTGCCATTTTCAATGGACCGGCTAATTTTTTGGCAGTCAGCATTAAGTCGCTGTAGTCGCTGTCGTTCATATCAAAAATATAACCTATCTCTTGTTTTGGAATTACAAGCATATGCCCCGGATTTACCGGACGGATATCCATAGTAGCGATGAATTTTTCATTTTCCCAGACAATGTGTGCCGGAATTTCGCGATTGATTATTTTAGTGAAGATGCTTGGCATAGTTTTTAACAATAGTTTCAACATCGGAAACATTTTCCGTTGTCATTAATTTTATACGCAAGTCCTTGGCGCCGTCAAAGCCGTTAGCATAGGCCTTATAATGTTTGCGCATAATATGAAAGGATTTGCTTTTGCCCAGGAGTTTATCAAATAGTTTGGTGTGCTCGAGCATGACTTTCAGCTTATCTTTGACCGCAGGCACCTTTTTTTTGAAAAGCCAGGGATTTCCAAAGATCGCCCGACCAAGCATAACTCCGTCGCAGCCGCTTTGTTTTATCTTTTCTCTCGCGTCATCAAGGTCGCTTACATCGCCGTTGCCGATAATCAAAACGCCCGAACCTCTCGCTAAATCGACGGCTTGTTTTACCGCGTCCCAATGAGCCGGCACTTTTGACATTTCTTTTCTGGTGCGTGCGTGAATAATAATCGCAGCGGGTTTTTCTTCAAGCAAGACGGGAAGCCAGTTTCCCAAATCGTTTTTTGTGTCGCCGAGGCGGGTTTTAACTGAGATCGGCAATTTCGGCGCGCCGGCTTTGGCGGCTCGGATAAGCGCGCGAGCAACATCGGGTTGTTTGATTAAGGCCGCACCGGCTTTTTGTTTCATGACGTTTTTGTCCGGACAGCCCATATTAATATCAAGACCGTCAAAACCGAGTTCTTGAATCAGGGCCGCGGCCTCGCGCATTTTTTCAGGATTAGAACCGAATAATTGAGCGACAATCGGCCGTTCGGCTGATGAATATTTAAGATCGATTAATAAATTGTCTTTTCCAATTGAACATAAGCCGTCGGCGGAAACGAATTCGGTATAAAAAACATCCGGTCGGCCGTATTTGGCAATAATGCGGCGGAACGCCGCGTCAGTGACATTGGCCATCGGCGCCAGAATGAAAAAAGGTTTGGGTAATTTGTGCCAAAAATTCATGAGTTAATTGAATATGGCGCGAGCGCCGCTGATGATAATTAATAATCCCAAAGAGTTAAGCATAAAAGTCAGTAATATAAATTGCCATTTTTTTATTTTACTGGCCGAAAGCAAGGCGACTCCCATTTCATCAGGCAGGGGCGAGGCGATTATTATTGCGCCGATTACCGGAGTTAGCCAAGCAAAGTAAGGCGTATGAAAAATATGCATGAAGGGCCGTTCGGTAAAACGGGTGATAATCGGTTCCAACTCGATAAAAACCTTATCTTTGAAAAAACTAAAGATAAGAAAGTCGCCTATGACCGAACCTAGTCCGGCCAAGAGAGCTAGTTCGTAAATATTTATCTTGTCGGAAAGATTATATAGGATGACAAGGGCTGGCGCGGCCGTAAAAGTCAAAACAGCGAAAATACCGGTAAGAACCGCTCCGAAATAACCCCATTCGCCTAGATAATCAATTAGATTATGCACAAAAGGCGTATCGGCCAAAAACAGAAAGACGATAATGCTGAAAATTAACAAAACCGTGTTTTTATAGCGCCAATGGTTGTAGTTAAAGATGCCCCACATAGTATTCTCAGTATATGTGGAAAACCCTTCTTTTTCAAGGTTGACTCTTTCTTTTTAATGGGTATAATAAAATATCTGTTCTTTTTATATTTATGGTTCGAAATCACATCTGTTATTCTTTCAGGATCGACGGGCTCCCCAACTGCTATGCTCCCAAAATATAACGCCACTGCTGGTGAGAAAAGGTTGATACTAAGCCGGTCCAGCTTAAACAGCGTTATTAATTTAATCTGTATACAGGAAAGATGGTCCAGTCTTGACGCCATATATGATGAAATTTCATATATGATGAGGTTTAAAGCAAATTTCCGGGCAGGTTAGGCTCTAAAACAGTAAATTTGCCAGTGAAGCTTAAACTTCTGCGTTGGCGGCTTACAGAAGTCGTGAATAACGATGTGATTTCTTTATTAAAAGCGGCATGAGAATTGCCGTTTTTTATTTCCTTGAAAATGTTATATACTGATAAAACTATAATAATCATCAATATGATTAAATTTCTTCGCGAAAATTCTTTGTATATCGGCTTGATAATCGCCTTATGCGGTTTTTTGGGCAGTTTATATTTTAGCGAGATAATGGGCTTGGCGCCGTGTTTGCTGTGTTGGTATCAGCGGATAGCCTTATATCCCTTGGTCGTAATTTTCGCCGTTGGTATTGCCAAGCGCGATAATCAGGCTTGGAGCTATGCTGGGCCATTAATAATTCTTGGCATCCTGCTTGCCGCCTATCATGTTGCGATGGTCCAGGGTTTGGTCAACGAACCCTTGATAAGTTGTACTTCGGGTGTATCTTGCGCTCAGGTGACTTGGAATCTATTCGGCTTTATAACCATTCCATTTCTATCTTTCTTGGCCTTTCTTTTTTTGGGAGGTCTATGGGGCTTGTCTAAAAAATAATTAATAATCATATGGTTGGATTCCCTCGCGAATATAAGATTTTAGGTATTATTGCCATCGCCGCCATTGCTATCGGTGTTTTGCTCTTTAAATTCGCCGGGACGCCGCCCAGCGCCGCGCCCTTAGCTGACCGCTCCGGGGCTTATTCAAAGGGTTTGGCCGATGCTCGCGTAGTTGTTAGTGAATTTGCCGATTTTCAATGTCCGGCTTGTCGAACTGTTCAAAGCACCATAGCCAAGCTCCAAAGCGAATATCCTCGCGATGTTCGTTTTGTGTTCAGGCATTTTCCCTTGCCCAGCCATCCGTACTCTCAGATAACCGCTCAGGCCTCTGAAGCCGCCGGAGCCCAGGGTAAGTTCTGGGAAATGCATGACCTTTTGTATAATCGACAAGACGAGTGGGGCGATACAACCAAGAATATTTCAGCAGACAAGGTTAGTGAGCTTATTTCTGGCTATGCTTCTATAATAGGACTTGATATGAATAAGTTTACACAAGACCTTGAAAAGGGGACTTATCGGCCGATTATTATAGAGGACTCCAATGCGGCCGCGGCGGCAGGAGTCAATGCTACTCCGACTTTTTTCGTTAATGGAGAAAGGGTCAGCAGTCCGAGTTATGAAAGCTTGAAGCGAGCCATTGACGAAGCTCTTGCAAAGTAATAGGATTTCAGTAAATAAAAACGATAATAGTACATTTAAAAAATAATAAGGGGGTTATAATGCCTGCATATAAAAATTCTTTTTTATTCGGTTTTGGAGTTTTTATTATTGGTTTTTTATGCGGAATATTGACGACAGTATTGGTTTTATATTTCGTCATTGTTTCTTTGTTGCCGGACCACAATTCAGAGCAACTAAAGAATGCCAAAATTAAACCCAGACCTGAGCGAGATACGTTGGATCCAACAATTACCAATATCATTCCTGCGAATTTATTTTTCGGGCTTAACCACCAAAAAGTTATTAATGAAGTTGGGGAGTCCTTGGGGCAACAATATAATCCGGGGGCCAATCATGGTCACAATAAAGTGGTAATTTATTTTGTACGCTCTGAAACGTTAAATGTTAATGAAATGTTTTTGATCGGTGCAAATAATACTGCTGGAATGCAATTGGAGGTTACGCCTAATTTTGGACCGGATTCATCTAAATACTTATACGAGAAACCGGAGCTGGGCAACACTATTGAGGTAATTATAAGCATCGTACGTCCCGATGAACAGGAGATTGTCGATTTAGTGGTTGCGGCTGTTAAAGGCAGCTTGCCGCAGATATATGACCGGCGATGGTTCCAGTATGAAAAGAGAGATGAAAAAAGATTTGAAAGATACATTGAACACGAACCAATATTAATGGTTTCAAAAAGACCTGTCATCCAGACAGGTCTTTAATTTTTCCATTTCTCTACGTATTGGCCAAGACCGTTGTTGATAAACTTATTCTTTAGTTTTGTAGTTTTGCACAGGTAGTTGATCAAAGAAGAGAAGTTGATAAGATAGCGATTTTTATTAATGGTGAATAAGACAGCCTTATGCTCAATACTGCGACGGATGGTTTTTTGGCCCACGCCAGAGAGTTTAGCCGCTTCAGAAATCGAAAGCCAAAGCGGGTGAGCCGCTTCTGCGGGAGGAATATATTCTATTTTAAGTTTTGGCTTACGCCCTCTTTTCTCCATATTTCAGTCTAAGATTATCTAGACTAAAGTAGACTTTATATTTGTTTATCCACAAAGGGTGGAAATATTGTAAAATTAAAAGTCTAAGGAAATCTGGACTTAAGTAATTTGATGATTCTAGCTTGCCACAGTTCGGTTTTAAAAGCAAGTTCTATTGTTAATAATTTGCCCTTGCCTGGCTTTGTTATTTGTGTTATTTTATGTAGTGCATACTTGGGCATAAATGGCTAAATTAATAGCATAAAAGGGTTGGTGTAACGCTTTTATTTTTTTTACGTAATACTAAATGTCAAAGGTTTCAAAAAGCTCCCTTTTCGGGGGCGAACAAGTACTCTTCCTAAGGCTTAAGAAGCATAAGGATAAGCAGGCGTTTATCGAGGCCTATGACCTTTATATTGAGCAGGTCTATCGTTTCGTTTATTTCAAAATAGGCTCAAAAGAAGACGCGGAAGATATTACTTCCATGGTTTTTCTAAAATGCTGGAATTATATATATGAAGGCAAGTTAGAGAGCCACGATACTTTAAAACCCTTACTTTATAAAATCGCTCGCAATACAATCATCGATCATTACCGCCAGAAACAGAATCGAGTGACCGTCCCGCTGGAAGCGGCCGCCGAAACTTCCGACCCTTCCCTCGATGTGCACAGCGCAATGGTAAGCAATCTTGATTTTCAGAAAGTTGTTCAGGAAAAATTGCCTTTGCTAAAAGAAGAGTATCGCGACGTAATTATTTTACGCTTCATTAACGAATTATCAGTTTCCGAAATTGCGCGCATCCTAGGTAAGACCTCCGGCAATGTCCGAGTTCTTATCCACCGCGCTCTTCAATCATTACAAGCTACCGTCAATCAAAATGAAGACCATGACTGAAAAAGAGTTAATCAAAAATTTGGCCGCGCTTAAAAGCGCTTCGATAAATCCCGACTGGATTAAACGCAATCGGGAAGTTTTGTCGTATCAAATTTTCAACGGCGCCGAATACGCCGATACTAAGCTTGGTTTCTTCGAGCGGTTTTCTCTTATTTCCAAGCGCGTACTTCAACCGACTCCGATTGCTGCTTTTATCGCCGTCTTCTTGCTCGTCGGCAGCGTCTTTGCTTCACGCAATTCAACACCGGGCGAACCTTTGTATATTGCCAAAGCCATCAGTGAAAAAGCTCAGCTAGTCACCGCCTTTAACGAAACTTCAAAAGCCAAGCTTAATCTTGAGTTTGCTCGAGAAAGAGTTGCCGAGTTGGAAAAGGTTACGTCCAATGAAACTAATTCTTCAGAAGCCCGAGTTCAGGAATTGTCCGATGGTTTTAAAAAACAGATTGAATCAGCCAAAGCGCGTATTTCTAAAATAGAGTCTAATAAGAAAGCGCCGGTCAGCGAAGAAACTAATGAAGTGGTCAGCGCCGAAGCCGGTAAAGCTGACAAAGGATTGGAAATTTCTTTGCCTGCGCAAAAAGCTTTGGAAGAGGCCGAGAAATTGTTTAATGAAAAAAATTACAACGCCGCGGCTGAAAAATTAGAAGAGGCCGGCAAACAACTTGAAGAATAACTCGGTTTACAGTTTTAAATGTTCAAGTCCCTTTGAACATTAGAAATTGTAAATTGAAAATTTGTCTAAAATTATGTCCTACGTAGAGCGAATGGTTGTTGATGATGAAACAAAAGCGACCTTGCTGTACGACGAACATATTGTCCGCTATCGTTTGGCCGCGCCTTTGGCCAGCGGTCGGCGCGTGCTTGATATAGCTTCGGGCTCGGGTTATGGTACGGCTTTGCTAAAAGAAGCCGGCGCCGCCCAAGTTATCGGTGTAGATGCCGATTTCATTGCTGTTCGCGAAGCTAAGCAAGCTTACCCCGGAATTGACTTTAAGGTTGGGGACGCCGCAAAACTTAATTTCGAAAACAAAAGTTTTGATTTGATAACCTCTTTTGAAACCATCGAGCATCTGCCCGATGTTTCCGCTTACCTTGAAGAATTGGCTCGGGTTATCGATGATAAGGGTTTGGTTTTGATTTCGACGCCCAATAAAACAGTTTTCGGACAAAAAAATCCCTTCCATATAAAAGAGTTTACCAAAACCGAGTTTGACGAAGTTTTGAAAAAACATTTTGCTCACGTAGAAATTTTGGAACAGAAAAACGCCTTATCTTCATATATCAATACCAAGGCGCCGGTTTCCATAAATATTAACGATCAGGGCAGCGAAGCGTTGTATTTTATAGCGGTTTGCTCCAAGCGAGATATTTCGGAAGAATTCGGATCTGTGGCTTCGATGAACGTCGCGGCATTACAGCGCTGGGAAAATAATCCGGGTTGGAAATTGATTAACTCTTTATATAGGGTTTTGCAAAAATTAAAAATTAAAAATTAGATTACTGTTGATGTATCAGCTTGCTATGCCAAACAGATAGTGAGTTGATACATCCACGGTAAAACTTATTAAGACTTGGAGTTTTAATAAGAACTGTGGAGAGACCTGAATTATTTATAGTTTGGGCAGTAACGCAAAAAAGGTCGATTGTCTTCCCGGCAAGCGTTGCTCGATTTCTTCTGCCTTTGGCAGAGGGGATTGCATTATAAACCTTAAAGTTTTTTGAAAAGCTGGCTTCATGTTTGCTGCATGAAGTTTCGATACATCGATTTAGCTTTTCTCCGCATCTAGGTGAACATCATCTAGGGCGGGGCGTGAATTTCCCTATGCAATTTACTCCCCAGCAGCTTTGAACTTATGTTCAACTAGATGCGGGGAAGCGGGATTCCGATTGATGTATTAAGGGCGATTCAAAAAATTAAAAAGGAATTAAAAGAATTATGAATACTGTACGAAAGATTTTTGCTTCCGTTGTTGCAGTAGCTACTATCATCTCAATCAGCGGTTTTGGCGCTTTCAGCGTCAACGCAGCTGCGGTTGATGGTCAGTTGATCAAAATGAATGGTCTTTCGACCGTTTACTACTACAAGGGCGGCAAGCGCTTCGTTTTCCCGAACGAAAAGACCTTCATGACCTGGTACCGTGACTTCAACTCGGTCACTGTGATTTCACAGTCCGAATTGGAAAGCTACCCATTGGGTGGCAACGTTACGTATCGCCCAGGCGTGCAATTGGTCAAGATCACGACGATGAACACTGTATATGCTGTTGGTTACAACCGCACTTTGCACTCCATTGTCAGCGAAGCGAACGCCATTTCGCTCTGGGGCGCTAACTGGGCCAAGATGGTTCAAGACGTTCCTGATGCTTTCTTCACCAACTATGTTGTCGGCTCTCCTTTGACTGCTGGCATGTATCCGGAAGGACAGTTGGTTAAGAAGTCAAACAGCCCGAATGTTTACTACTACGATGGTTCAACCTATCGTCCGTTTGCATCCGAAGCTGCTTTCACTGCTAACCGCTTCAGCTTCGCGCACGTCGCGACTGCTCCGGACAGCATGACCCTTACTCCGGTTGGTTCTACAATCTCCGGTGTTGACGCTAACTTGATTGACGTTTCGGGCGGCGCCTCTGGCTCCGTTTCGACCGGTACCGGTTTGTCAGTAGCTTTGGCCGCTGATACTCCGGCTTCGGCTAGCGTTCCTAAGGGCGCTTCTCGCGTTACCTACACCAAGTTCAATGTTACCGCTTCTAACGACGGCGACATTGTTCTTCAGTCCGTAGTTGTTAACCGCTCAGGCGTTGGTACTCCGGCCGACTTCGAGAATGTTTATCTTTATGATGGCATGACTCGTTTGACGACTGGTCGCTCGATCAACTCGAGCACCAACACCGCCACTTTCAACAACTTGAATTTGACGGTTGCTCGCGGTACGACTAAGACCCTCAGCATCGTTGCTGACATGCTTTCAACCGGTACTGGTTCGGGCTCAAGCTCGCTCGGTATCTCGGCCGCTTCCTCCATCACTGCTGGTGGCGCCACTGTTTCCGGTACCTTCCCGGTCTCCGGCAACGTTATGAGCATGACCAACGTTTCTGCTGGTAAAGTCACCATCGACGGTTTGGCTGGTATGAGCAACCCGCGCGCTGGCGATATGCAGGCCAAGGTTTCGACCTTCCGCATTGACGCTGACGCGGTTGAAGACCAGAAGATTCAGGGCATTACGCTCTACAACACTGGTTCCGTTCAGGCTGACAAACTTTCGAACTTCAACTTGAAGCAAGCTGGTACCACGGTTGCTACCGCTACCGGTATGGCTTCAAACGGTTTGATTGTCTTGAATTTCACCACTCCGTTCGCGCTTGATCGCGGTGCTTCACGTACCTTCGATCTATACGCTGACATTGCTGGTACAACTCTCAACAGCCAGACGATCGACATCTATCTCGACAACAGCGCTGACTTGTTCTCCATCGGCCAAACCTATGGCTTTGGTGCACAGGTTGACCGCACCGCTTTCGACGAAGCTGGCGACGCTCAGACTTTGACTGTTCAAGCCGCTCAGGTTACCTTGGCTTTCCAAGGTCCTTCGGTTCAGGACATTGCTACTCAGCAGCAGGATGTTGAAGTTTTCCGCTTCACCATTACCGCTCAGAGCAACATCGAAATCCGCAATACCGATCTTCAGATCACGGCTGATGCCGGCGGCGGTATCGGTTTAGTAGACGGTGGTGCCGCTATGTACAAGGACATCAAATTTGTTGATGTTGCTTCGAACACCACTGTTGCTGGTCCTAAGGACGTCGCTACTGGCGGTTCTGATACCGACCAGGAATTGGTTTACACCGATGTCTGGAACGTGAACGCCGGTCAAACCCGTACCATTAAGGTTACGGTCGACCTAGGCACCTTCACTCCGGTTGCCGCTGAAACCGTTAAGTTCTCATTGAACACCTTTGACTCCGGTGATATCCGTAACTTGGATAACAACCAGACGATTGACCCGACAACTAACGTTGTCCCGTCTTCGACGATTGTCGGTAACACGCACCGCGTGAAGTCCGGCAGCTTGACCCTTTCCTTGGCTGCTACTCCGTCCGTTCAGACTTATGTCCACGGTACGGTCGGCGCCCAAATGGTTGGTGTCAACATGGTTGCTGGTACAGGTAAGGATGTTAAGGTTAACTCGGTTAAGTTGACCGCCAATGGTGCGGACGACTGTGCTACCGAAACCGACTGTGTCTTGAATGTTAAGTTGTGGGACGGTGCGACTCAGGTTGGTCAAACGAAGTCTTTGGCTTCTGCGGCTGATCCGACCGTTACCTTCGACAACTTGAACTACACGATCACCAAGGGTACTACCAAGACCTTGATTGCCACTGTCGACTTGAACACTATTACGTTCACTGCCGGCGCTGACACCTTGGAATTCGGTATTGCCGTGGCGACCGATGTTACCGCGCAGGATGTTGACGGAAACACCGTTACCCCGACCGGTACTGTTGATGGTCCTGATCACACGATCTCGGCCGCTGGTACCTTGTCCGTTGCCTTGGCTCCGGATGACCTCGAAACCGAGGGTCGTATCATCTTGACCGGTAAGACTGACGAAGTCTTGGGTAAATTCAAGTTTACCGCGGTTAACGAATCATTGAAGTTGACCCGCGTTACGATTGAACTCCCGGCCAACACTGCTGACGAAGTCAACAGCGTTAGCTTGTGGAACGGTGCTACTAAGGTTACCGGCGACGTTGCCGTAACTAACGCAGCTACTCCGTACGCGATGTTCAACTCCTTCACGACTGATGTCGTTGTTCCGAAGGATGGCTCTGCTACCTTGACGGTTAAAGCCAACACCAACACCACCTCTGGCGGTGCTGACTCAGGCGCTACCATCACGGCTACTTTGGCCACCGATGCGGCTACTGACACCCAGTTTGAAGCGCGCGGCGTTTCGAGCAACACGGTTTTGGACGATGATGATATCAGCCAGACCGCTGCTCGCGACATGGTCCTTCGCAAGACGAAGATGACTTTGACCGAAAATGCGCTTCCGGCTACGACTATTATCAACGGCACTGAACAGGAAGTTTACAACTTCACTATCGCCGCTGATAACAATGAAGATGTTGCTATCAAACAGTTGATCTTCGATGTTACATTGAACGACAACGTTGGTACCGACGACACTTTGACCCTCGGCAGCTTCAAGCTCTACCGTGGTTCGACCAACCTAACCGGTTTGGTTGACATTCACGCTCTTGCTGGTACCTCTATCGAGGCCGCCAACTTGGCTGAAGGTACGTCTCAAGCCATTGTAACCTTCGCTTCAGAAGAAGTTATCGCTAAGGGTACGAGCAACACTTACTCGTTGCGCGCTACCTCCGGCGGTTACGTTACTCCGGCTGATGATGATACAATCACCATTACCTTGAAGACCGACGCGACTGCTCAGACCGCGACCCACGTCTACCTCGTAGACTTGGACACCACGGCTGCTCAGCAGACCGCTTCCTTGGGTCTCCAGGATGCTTCCGCTGTTACTGGTACTGAAGGCGCTTCGCCGACTTTGGCCGCTAACATGAACATTATCTGGTCAGACAACTCCGTTGTTCCGCACGACTACGATCTCGTTGACAGCGCTCTTGCTGGCACCGACTCGACGTCTGACGGTTCATGGATTAACGGTTACTTGCTGAAGAACATGCCGTTCTCTGGCAGAACCATGAACAACTAAGCAATTAGGCTGTTCTAAAGAAAAACTCCCCGCTTCGGCGGGGAGTTTTTTGTTATGCTATAATGACTGTATGTTAAAATTCAAAGCTTTAAAAAGCGAGATTATTTTTACCATAGCCGCCCTGCTTATCTTTACGGGTTTTGGTTTTTTTGTAGTACGTAATGTTTCAGAAGCGACTGTCAGTGCCGGCGCCCTTTCTACCGATGTTGCTTCCGGAGATAATGTTGTCGGCAGAGTAGATGCCAATTATCGAGTTGAGTTTGATACTGATATAAGCGCCACAGCGACAACTATCTCCATAGTTTTTCCTGCAAACTATGCCGGTAATATTCAGAATGGGTTGATTGCGGATTTTAATAATATGAATGAAGCGATTAACTGCGGTGCGTTCGGATTGGTTTGCGGAGATCCTGGCAGGATTATTGTAGACGGCAATTCGGTTCTAGTTACGGAAGTAAATGGCAATCAAGCGACCAGAACAATTACCTTGACTATTCCGGCAACGGATTTAAGCGGGGGAGTTGTCTTCGGAATTTTACTAGGTATTACCAACCCGACCACTGCCGGAACAACCGGAACATTTACGATTACAACCAATGCCGCCGGTGAGAGTGGACAATCGGGCATTGCCGGCGTTAGTTTGATTGCCGATTCCGCTGACCACTTGTCGTTTTCACCGGCTCCGGCGGGTTCGGTTTCCGGTTATGCTTTAACAACTCAGCCCAAGGTTTCGGTTCGAGATGCTTATGAAAATCTGATTACTAATTTTGAAGGTGATATTACATTGAGTTTGGCCAGCGGCGGCGGAACACTGGGCGGCACTTTAGTTAAGCCCTTGGTTAATGGAATAGCAACTTTTACCGATCTTGAATATCGAGCCCTTGAAGATCAGGAAAGTTTTACCTTGGCGGCTGATAACGCCGGCTTTCCGCAAATAGTTTCCGGAGCGGTTGTCTCCAATGTTGTTGCCGATCGTTTTGCGGTTACCGCCGGTCGAAACAGCAATCAAAATATAGCGGTGTCCGAACCCTTGGCTTATGAAGACTTTACTATCAGCGCCGTTGATGCTTATGGGCTCGTTGATACCGGCTATGACGCTTCAACCAAAACTTTTGAAATTACCGGCGACGGCACATTAATGTCTACTCATATATCACCGGGTGGCTTTGCGCCAGGCATTCCAGCCTCAGAAGACATAGCGCTTGGCTTTGCCGACGGTGTTTATGATCCGCGCTTTTCCGGCATCTCCTTTACCAAGGCGGAAACAATTGAACTCTTTACCGTGACCAGTTTCAGCGGAGGCATTGAAGAATTTTCCGGATCAATTCCCAACTTGGTCGTTACACCGGCCGGTACTTCTGATTTTAGAATCATCCCTGATTCATATTCGGCTCAAATCGGAGTTCCGCTTGATGTTAGAATTACGTCCCTTGATAGCCGAGGAAACATAACTGACGCCGATGCCTTCGCAAGTCCCTATACCGGAACCATAACAATCACCAGCAATGCCGTTGGCGCTACAATCAATCCGGCTTCCTACCAATTTACCATCGCTAATAATGGTGTTAAGTATTTTGAGAATTTAATTACTTTTTCTCAAGCCGCTTCTAATATACAAATTACAGCAACCGATTTTTTGATAGATGGAAATTCTGATTTCATAACGGTTGGCGCCGCACCATCTAGCGGCGGGGGAGGAATAATCATTCCCGGTCCGGCGCCCTTCCCGCCGGCCAATTCTTCGCCGTCGTCTTCAACATCGAGCCCGGCCTTTCCGCCCTTAACAAATTCCGGGGAAGTAAAAGATTTAGAACCGATAACCTGCAGTGGTAATATTTTGTCGCGAATTGCTTGCGAAGCCGAGTTGTTGGCGGTTAAAAAAATACTTATGCCATTAGGCATAGTTATTAATAGTGAAGATTGGCGCGCTTTAATAATAAGTTTCGGCGATTTGTTTAAGCGTACGCCGAGCACTGTTTTGGACTGGCAGGATATTATCAAGCTTTCACTTGGCCGCTGGCCTCAACAAAGCAATGCCCAAGCCGAACTCCAAGCCGAGCAAGATTTTAAGCAAATTTATTTGCGTGAAGCCAATCGCAATAACCCCAATGATGATGCCGCTATCATTATTATGGCTTATGGCCTGCGCCCGGCGCCTCGTAACCTTAATTCTGAGCTTTTCGCCCTGGGTATTTACCTTGACATTTTCAAACAAATCCCGATTAGTGCAGGGGATTGGAATAAGTTAAGGGCCATTGCTTATTCGGGAGCTGTTCGATAAAATCGCTAATATAAGCTATAAAACAGCTAATTTTCCCCGCCTAGCGGGGTTTTTTAAAACTTGTTGACTATTTTAATAATTCGTGCTATACTTCAAGTCGTCTTATTAAAATTATTGTATGGCAGGAGAATCCATTCTGGACAAAATCATGACGCAAAAGCAGGCCGAGAGTATCGGTCGGCTTCATGTTGTCGACATTATCGAAGCGCTTTTAAGCCGCTTGGGAGACCGCGAACGCGATATTTTAAAGCGTCGTTTCGGTTTGAATCAGGCCGCTAAATCAACGCTTGAAGAAATCGGACAGAGCCATAATTTGACCCGCGAACGCGTCCGCCAGATTGAAACCGGCAGTATTGCCAAGATTAAGAAACTCGACGAATTAACTTCCATTGTCGCTGATTTGAAAGCCTTGGTTACCCGCTTGCTCGAAGATCACGGCGGTTTGATGGATCGCGAATATCTTTTCGACATTCTCTTGGTGCTCGCGCTTGATCGCGCCAAATCCAAAGAGGAAGACTTCCCGATTTATCGCAATCATTTTAATTTTATTTTGTCCAAGATTATGGACGCCGATATTGCCGCGGTTGAAAGCCACAAGCATTTTAATCCGTCTTTTAAGCTCCGTTATCAAGAATTGGATCACCTTGAAGAAATGGCCAAAGAGCTTTTGTCCAAAGTTAAAACAACCAAGCGCCTCTTTGTCACTGATGAAATTTTGAAATTGGTAGGCGAATTGGAAAGCTTTAAAAAGCACGAAGATAAATTGAGCGGCAAAGAAACCCTCGAGTTGTCCGAAGCTTTGCGCGGCATTATTCCTGACGAAGAACTTGACGCCGCCAATTCCAACAAATCACTTTACTCTTTGATTAAGGCCATTGCCGAGTTGGAACAGAATAAATTCGGCCACTGGGGCCATAGCGATTCCCGTGAAGTCAAACCAAAAACCATTAATGACAAGATTTACCTCGTTTTGAAGAACAACGGCAAACCGATGCATTATGAAGATATCTCCAAGAATATAAACGAGACTGGTTTTGACGGAAAAAAGGTTAATACGGCGACGGTCCACAATGAATTGATTCTCGACGACAAGTACGTTTTAGTCGGCCGCGGCCTTTACGCTCTCAAAGAATGGGGTTATTCCAAAGGCACGGTAGCCGATGTTATTGCCGAAGTTCTCAAGAAGACCAAACAGCCCATGACGAAGAAAGAAATCACCGAAGAGGTTATGAAACAGCGCATGGTTAAGAAGACAACGATTGATTTGGCCTTGATGAACAAGAAGCGTTTTGAGCGCCAGACCGGCAATAAGTACGCCTTAGTCAAATAAAGATTTTTCAAACACCCCTGTCCCTTGGCGGACGGGGGTGTTTTTGTGCTAAAATTAAAGAGCGATTATGACCATCACACTAGATTTGAGCGCCTTCGAACAATTAATGTATTTGCCGGCCGGCGAAGTTTTGTATCGGCTGTTTTTTTGGTATTTCGGCTGGCTGCCGATGGCGATTGTCGCGCTGAACGGCATTCTGCATATTTGGCTGCATCATCGCCGCCATCATTGGGGAGCTAAACAAAAGTACGTTCTTTTGGCTATTGATATTCCGCGCAATAATGCCCAGTCTCCGCGAGCGGTCGAAAATATGTTTATTTATTTTGCCGGCGCTCACGCAACTTTGACCTTGATTGAAAAATGGTGGGAAGGAAAATTCCAGCTCGGTTTCAGTTTTGAAATCGTTTCCATCGACGGTTTCATACAATTCTTAATCCATACGCCGGTCGCTTTCAAGCATCTGGTAGAGACGGCTGTTTATTCCCAATACCCGGACGCGGAAATATACGAAGTCGAGGATTATGTCGGCGTCGCGCCGGACAAATATCCGGATCCGGAATATGATATTTGGGGTTCGGAATTCATTCAGGTTTCAGATCCGATTCTGCCGATCCGCACTTATCCGGAATTCGAACATCAGTTCGGCGAACCGGAAAAACAATATAAAGATCCGATGGCTTCCTTGATGGACTTGATGAGCAGTTTGCAGAAAGGCGAGCAACTTTGGTACCAAATCATTTTGGTTCCCATCGGACAAGAATGGACCGAGGGCCGCGATAAGTTCGTCGGCAAGATTTTAGGCGAAAAACCAAAGGCGACCGCGGCCAATAACTTTGTTGATAAAATCATTTCTTGGATAGGGGATGTCAGTGAACAAATTTACCAGCTCTGGGGCGATATTATCGACAAGGAGAAAAAAGCCGATGATATGTTTAAGATGTTCAATCTTAAACCCAAGGAAAAATTGCAAATTGAAGCCGCCGAGAAAAAAGTCGCCAAACTCGGTTTTGATGTCACCATCCGCGGAGTTTATGTCAGCCGCAAAGAAGTTATGAACAAACCCAAGGTCGTTAATGGTTTTGTCGGCTATATCAAACAATTCAATACCGGCGATTTAAACGCCTTGAAACCGGATACCAAGATAACCATGACCTCGGCAGCCTACTTGTTGGTTGATAAACGCTTGAATGAAAAGAAGCGCAAAATTATCCGCGCTTATAAGGAAAGGTCCGATATTCTCGGCCGCAAGCCCTGGGTTATGAATGTTGAAGAACTTGCAACGCTTTGGCATTTCCCGATTGATGCCGTTGTCAAAGCGCCTTTGGTTCAGCGCGCCGGCGCTCGACGTATCGAACCGCCGATGTCTTTGCCCTTTGATACCGGACAACCCAGAATGGCCGCCAACAAAGAGCCTATTTTTGATGAAAATTACGAGATTTACGATCCTGCCGAAGAAAAAATTTCCGAGAGCGAGCCCGCGGAGAAACAAGCTTCGGCCAAAGCCGTTCCTGATTTTATGAAGGAAGAAGCCGAGATTGAAACCTCCCAACGAGGCAAGCCGCCTGCCAATCTTCCTTTTGCCGATTAAACAAAATTATGGATAACAACCTTACATTATTCGCCGAAACCACCTTCCGCAATCAATACCGAAAATTCGGCATCAAAGTCGACGATCGTCGCCGACATATGTATCTCATCGGGAAAACCGGCATGGGCAAGTCGACGATTTTGGAAAACATGATTGTCGAAGATATTCGCCAAGGCAAGGGCGTTGCGGTGATTGACCCGCACGGCGATTTGGCGGAAAAGGTCATTCAATATATTCCATCGCACCGCATTAATGATGTTATCTATTTTAATCCTTCCGATATCGATTATCCGCTCGCTTTTAACGTCGTAGAACAAGTTGAACCGCACTTGCGCCATCTTGTCGCCTCCGGTTTGATCGGCGTCTTTCAAAAACTATGGGCTGATTCTTGGGGGCCGCGTCTCGAATATATTTTGCGCAATTCGATTCTTGCTATCTTAGATTATCCCAACTCGACTCTCTTGGGCATTACGCGCATGCTGTCCGACAAAACCTTCCGTAAGAAAGTCGTTGAGAATATTCAAGACCCGGTAGTCAAAGCTTTCTGGGTCAAGGAATTCGCGAGCTATGCCGACAAATTCGCTTCCGAAGCGGTTTCGCCGATTCAAAACAAAGTCGGACAATTCTTATCCAGCTCCTTGATCCGCAATATTGTCGGCCAAGTAAAATCGTCAATCGATTTGCGCAAGGTTATGGATGAAGGCAAGGTTTTAATCATGAACTTAAGCAAGGGCCGCATCGGTGAAGACAACTCGGAATTGCTCGGCGCGATGATGATTACAAAAATTCAGCTGGCCGCGATGAGCCGCGTTAATATTCTTGAAGAAGAGCGGCGCGATTTTTATCTTTACGTAGACGAATTTCAAAACTTTGCCACTGAATCTTTCGCCAATATTTTGTCAGAAGCCCGCAAATATCGGCTTAATTTAATCATGGGCCATCAGTATATAGAACAGCTCAATGAGAAAGTTAAATTCGCCGTTTTCGGCAACGTCGGTACTTTGGTTGTTTTCCGCGTCGGCGCGACGGACGCCGAAGAACTTGTCAAAGAATTCGCGCCTGTTTTCACCGAGGAAGATTTAGTCAATTTGCCGAAATACAATGTCGTCTTGAAATTGATGATTGACGGCGTTGCCTCCGATCCTTTCTCGGCGCGAGGCTTGGGGCCATTGACCGATGCCGAACGCACCGGCAATGAACAAAAGGTTATCGACTATTGCCGCGAGCGTTATGCTTCGGCCCGCAACGAAGTTGAAGAAAAAATCATGCGTTGGCATCAGGCCGATGATGACCAAACTACGCCTGCGGCTTCGGTTGGCAAGCCAGCCGATACTATTCCAAAGCCGACTTTTACCCCACATGCTGTTTCAGTACCGCCAGCTTTTAAAGCAACTGCTCCTACAAGTGCGGCAACGCCTTATCTTTATGATGCCGTTTGCGCGCGTTGCTCTAAACCGACCAAGGTGTCATTCAAACCCGACGGCGTTCGTCCGGTTTATTGCAAAGAATGTTTGTCAATTTTGCGTGAAGAAAAAGCGCGCGAAGCGAGCGAGCGGAAAAAAATGAAGCAAGCCGAACTCGCGCATTATGAAGTTCCGACCGAAAAACCAATCCCGACTATTTCCTTGCGCGATATTCCGCGTTCCGCCCCTCCGCCGCCCGCTTCAACTTCTGAAAGCAAAACGATTCAACCGGGGCAAACCATAAAACTCTAAAGCGGCGCTATGTATCCCGCCGATCAATTTATCGGTTCAACCCTTAATGTATTCGCTTGGACAATTAACGATTATCCCTTATCGTTTATTGTTTGGAATATTTTTTTGGCTGTTATTGCCGTTGTTATCGCCCGTTATACTGTTAAGTTGTGGCGCTTAGGCAAAATTTGGCTAGCATGTGTCTCATCTGCTCTCTGGCTTGCACTTTTGCCAAATACGGCGTATCTTATGACCGATGCCCGGCATGTAATCGGTTATTGTCCGCTTGAATCTTACGGCAAGGTTTGCGCGGAAAATGCTTGGATGGCGCTGTTCTTTTTTGCTTATGCGGCCTTTGGTTGGCCGGCCTTTGTACTGGCCCTTAGACCTCTTAAAAGCTACGTCAAAGCGCGCTTCGGAATAAAAGTCGCCGCTTGGTTTACCACCTTGATGTGTTTAATGAGTTCGGTCGGCCTGTTACTCGGTTTGGTCAATCGTTTCAATTCTTGGGAGCTTATTACCAAACCCTTTGACGTCCTGCGCGCCGCCAGCTCTTATATAAGAGAACCGCAAGCTGTTTTTAATTTATTAATGGTATTTTTGTGTCTGTCATTTTTATATTGGATAGGCGAAAGAATTTTTATTAAACCCGAACAAGAACATGATTGATTATTTAAAAGTTTCCAAAGCGACCGATCTTGGTGGCAAAGATCGAAGATTGTACCGGCTCTTAGAAATGTTGCCGGGTCTTTTGTCATGGGGAACGATTATCGGCTTAGTCGTTTTATCGGCAACCGCGCCGGTCGGCACGGCCGTTTTTGTAATTTTGTTCGATGTCTATTGGCTCTTGCTGGTTATTTTCCTCGGAACCCATCTCTTGATTTCTTATCGCGCGATTAAAAAAAGAATGAAGGTCGATTGGGCGAAAAAATGCGATGAACTCGGCGTCAGTCCGAGCCTCGGCTTTGATTGGCGCGAGTTATGGCAAGTTATTATTTTACCCACTTATAACGAAGGGCTTGAAGTCATCCGCCCTTCGCTGGAAGCGATTATAAAATCCGGTTATCCGACTGAAAAAATGATTATAGTTCTTGCTACCGAAGGACGGGTCGGGGAAGAGGGTAGAGCGCGCGGCGCGGCGATTGAGCGCGAATACGCGTCTCGCTTCGGCAAATTCTTAGTAACGGTTCATCCCGACGGAATTGAAGGCGAACTTAAGGGCAAGGGTGCGAATCAGGCCTGGGCGGCTAAAGAATTAAAACGTTTGATTGTCGATCCCGAAGGTTTGGATTATAAAAAAATTCTGGTCAGTGTTTTTGATATCGACACGGTCGTCTATCCCGGGTATTTTCATTGTTTCGCCCACACCTTCTTAACCGCCCAGCGGCCTTATCGCGCAAGTTATCAGCCTGTCCCGCTGTACCATAATAATATCTGGGACGCGCCCTTTTTCGCGCGCGTCGCCGCCTTCTCCAATACTTTTTGGCAGATGATGCAGCAAATCAAACCGGAGAAGCTCGCGACTTATTCCTCGCATTCAATGACCTGGCAAGCTTTGGTCGATATTGGATTTTGGTCGACTAATATGGTCAGCGAAGATTCTAGAATATTCTGGCACTGCTTTATTTTTTACAAAGGCGATTACCGCGTCGAGCCTCTTTATTTTCCGGTTTCGATGGATATTTGCCGGGACCGCAATCATTGGTTGACGGCCGGAAGTTTGTACCGACAGCAACGGCGCTGGGGTTGGGGAGCGGAGAATATTCCTTATTTGATTTTTAATACAATCAAACATTGGAAGGAAATCAAGAACAAACAAATTTTCATCAACCATATCGCCGTACAGATTTACGGTTTTCATTCTTGGGCGACCAATGCCTTGATTACCTCGGTCATCGGTTGGTTACCGCTCTTTCTCGGCGGGGACCGCTTTAACGCAACGGTTTTATCAAGCAACTTGCCCGATGTTACGCGCTGGCTGATGACGCTTGCTATGGTCGGTATGATTGTTTCCGCCGTCATTTCAATTTTGATTCTGCCCAAAGATTATCGCTCTCATTTGCGCCAATACTTCATTATTATCGTTCAATGGGTCTTTTTGCCGGTTGTCATCGTTCTCTTCGGCGCCTTCCCCGGCATTGAAGCTCAAACTCGGCTGATGTTCGGCAAATATATGGGTTTTTGGGTCACGCCGAAGCACAGGAAGACAGAATGAAACAGGCTCTTGCCTGTTTTTTCTTTTCTTGCCACTATTAAGAAATATGAGGAATCCTAACGAACAATTTAACCCGTATCCGGAGGAACAATGGGAAGAAAATTTCCCACCCCCAGAGGAGATGTTGCGGCCGGGCGAAAAATTAGAAGCTGTTAAAGAAGAGCAGCTTAAGGTTGCGCTTGAAAGAGCAGATGATCAAGGAAAAATTTCTAAGAAAACTTCAGAATTTTTGCACCGCTGGTCTTTGCGAGGATTGGTTCTTTTGACATTAATGTCGTCCGGAGTAAAGCCGGTCAATCCAGACGGGGAATACTCTGAAGATGAAGCGATAGAAAATGTCGCTGAGAATATGCGTGTTGAGCTACCAGAAATTGTTATTTATGGACATCGTGACAAGAAGACGGATGAGATTATGAATTATCTAAGCAGTAAAGAGCCTTTGCCTGAAAAAATACAGAAAGAGTTGGAGGCTAAGATGTTTGTACACCGGGTATATAGTGTTTGCAACGCGTATGAGAATGCTTCTCAGGAGTTAAAGGAAAGTCAATACTCGGATTATTTCCGAGAATTCGTCGAATATATCAAGCCAAAACTTGACACCATGTTTGACACAGAATATGCGGCTTATCGCGACAGCGATGAATTCAAAAAAGATTTTTTTGAATATAAATTCGCTACAATTCCGAAATATGTTTTTAAATTCCATCCTTTGAAAGCTAATGATTTCCAGTCAAAATTAGAGTATTTTAGAATTGCTTTCGCTTCGTGCGGGCCAGTCGGCTTTGATGAAATGTACCCACACTCAAAAGATCTTTCACATGAAGAAATTATAGAAAGACTTAGTAGGGATATGCCCGATCTATCCAACGTAACAAAGGCAAATTTCTCAGCAAAACAATATGATGCGGTATGGAGTATGCATCAAGTACATGGAAACCCCAAGGTAAAAATTACGGAAGATTTTTCTCCAAATAAAATGGAGGGAACTCGCGCTTACTATTATGGCGCTTATAATGAAATGTACCTTGGTGTGGGTGATAGTAAAACACCTTTGGATTTAAGAGATTGGATAGCGGAGCTTGCTCACTCCGAACAATATTGGGTTAAGTACTCAAAAGATGAAATGGATGAGCGCAATAGGCAGGAAGATATTTTTCTTGATTCAATATCAGTCATTGAGGGCCAGCAATCAGAAATGAATCCAAATGCATTCCCTGTTGATTGGAAAGTGCTAAAAGATAAATATATGTATGATAAAGAAGGCACAATTGAGTATGAAGCTCATAAAATCATTGAGCCCCAATTAAGAAAAGAGCTTGAGGAAAGAATGAAGAAATAGTGTGCTATACTGTTAAAAACTTAAATATAAACAATTTATATGGAAAATAATGAACAAAACTCCGAGAATGTCGAGATTACCGAATTATTAATCGAAGAGAATGCCGCGGGCGAGCAGACTGCGACGATTCAGGAAACGGTTATCGGTGAAACGCCGAAGCGAACCTTAAAGTTCAGCGTCAGCCCGAAACAGCTTAAGTACGGCGCCATTGTCTTGGCGGTTTTAGCCGTTCTGGCGCTGGCTTATTATTTCAAAGGCTTGATCGTCGCCGCGACGATTAACGGCGTACCAGTTTCGCGTTTTGCGGTTTTGTCCGAACTGGAACGTACCGGCGGTGCGGGAATGTTGGAAAATATTATCCGCGAGCGACTAATCAACATGGAGGCGGCGAAGCAAAATGTTGTTATCAGCCAAGAGGAGATCGACGCCGAATTTGCGCGGATTGAAGAAAATTTGACCGCGCAGGGGACAACTCTCGACGAAGCGCTGGCCGCGCAGAAATTAACTCGCGCCGATATTACGGAAAAGATTGTTACTCAAAAGAAACTCGAGAAAATGCTGGGCGATAAGTTAAATGTGACAGACGAAGAAGTCGAGGCCTATATTAAAGATAATGGGGTCACTATCGAAGCCGGAAAGGAAGCCGAAAGTAAGGCGGCCATCAAAGAAAACTTAAAGAATCAAAAATTCAACGAAGAAGCCAATATCTTTGTTGAAGATCTCGTAACGAAGTCTAATATTAAGTATTTTGTGGAGTATTAATAATATGTCGGTGGCCTTTACTTCTGCTATAGAATTTTTTGGATTCTTGATATTGACATTGTTAGGTTTTACGTTGCCCTTACTAGCTATTTTATTATCTTTGTTTCCAGACGGCATAAAGTTACTTAAGATAAAATATGAAAATCAGAAGAAACAAAGTGAGGAAAATATTAAGAAAGAGCTTTTGAAGAAGGAATCAGAGCAAGATTTAGATTATAAAGCAGTTAAAAAAAATTTGAAGGCTCTTGAAATACAAAAGAAAAGAGCTGCTAAGAAATTAGACTACTTAAATCCTAAAAAACAAATCTTGTTTATAGCATGTTTACTCCTAATCTCGGCAGCTAGCTTAGCATGTTTGATTGCGAATTTCCATTTAGCTTGGAATATTATTTTTATTTTTATCTGTTTTCTCGCTTTTCTTTATTCACTCTATATCTTCTGGTCAGTTTTGTGTGTTATCGTTGAAACAACAGAGGCCGTAAGTGATTCAAAAAAGAATACAGAGAATAAGATTATTGAGTTATTATCTACTCTCGCGGAATCCTCTGGTGATAAGGCACTATTTCTAAATTCTCTAGAAATATCAGTTAATTTTTACAATAAAAAATTAACTGAAAATAAAAAATTTACATTTTCGACTAATAGAAAATATGATATACCTGTGTCGATTGAGAACGGGAATGACAGAATGGCAAAAAATATAGAAGTAGGATTTGAGTTTCCACCCCATTTTTTGATTGAGAAGTCATCAAATATTTCAATATATACTGGAACAGATATACAGATTGTTCGTTTTAATGAAGAATTTATTCAAGGAAATGAAGATAATTTACAAGGAAATGTGGGATTAACTTTTTTAAACTCTGGAATATATGATATTAAAACATTTATCAAGGGAGAAAACCTTAAGAACAGATTTTTAAGATTTACCATAGAGGTCATAGATTGATTTCTTATATTCATTACCATGCCCCTCGTTAACCCGCTATTCTGGTTTATTATGGCCAAGCAATTTGGAATTGAAAAATATAATACTGAATATCCAAATCAATACGAGGCGGAGAGGAAAATTATCATAGATGCAATAGGGGATGAAGTGATTGAAATTCAGCACATAGGTAGTAGCGCAGTTCCGGGCTTGTCCGGGAAACCAATTATTGATATCGCCGTTTTAGTTGATAGCGCCGAGAAAGCCGAAAGTTTAGTGAAGAAGTTAGGAGAAATTGGCTATGAATTAGATATGGAAGCCTTTTCAAGCGAACGTCATTTTTTCAGAAAATACGGCGAAAAGAACTTTCATCTTTCTCTCGCATATGCTAACCAAGGATCCTTCTGGCATCGTCAAATAATATTCAGAGACATATTACTAACTAACGACGAAGCTCGACAGAAGTACGATGCTCTTAAATTAAAACTTATTTCCGACGATCCTAGCGGAGGCAAAGACTATATCGAAGGGAAAAGTGCCTTTATCAATCAAATGTTAAATATTTAAATTAGATTTCATGCTGATTACTCTTTTCCTCATCATAATCCTCATTCTCTCCGCCGTTTTTCATGAATATGCGCACGGTTGGATGGCGCGCCGACTCGGCGACGATACTGCCGAACGCGCGGGACGATTAACGCTTAATCCACTGGTCCACCTCGATTGGATCGGTTCGGTTTTATTGCCCTTGATTTTATTAATAACAAAAGCTAATTTCTTTTTGGCTTGGGCAAAGCCGGTGCCGTATAATCCTTATAATTTAAGCGATAAAAAGTACGGCGAATTAAAAGTCGCGCTTGCCGGCCCGATGACTAATTTTATTTTGGCGATTGTCTTCGGTCTTATCGCCCGCTTTATGCCTTTGGCAACAGGCGTTAAGACGCAACTGTCCATCGGATTTTTATCCGGCGCGAACGACGCGGTCCTTGCTTTAACCTCTGGTTCAATCGTAGCGAGCTTAACTTTAATCGCTTTGATGGCTTGCGCAATCAACTTAATGCTCGGCATATTTAACCTCGTGCCGGTTCCTCCTCTCGACGGCTCAAAAATTTTAGCGGCGATTTTACCGGCCCGGGCGCGCGAAGCTCTCTGGCGGCTTGAACAATACGGTTTTATTTTATTGATTTTTTTGATTATGCTCGGCGCCTTCGGCTTTGTCTTTAATATTGTTTTATTCTTATTCAGTTTAATCGTCGGGGTTTAAAAAAATTGGATATTAAAAGAGGAGATTGATTGTTCAATCTCCTTTAAGTTTGGAAAGAAATTTTTGATTTAATAAATATACATGATTTGCTTAACCTTTTTCGGATTAAGGGAATCCGTTTCATCTTTGAATTCATGTTGTCCGGCCTTAAATCCCTGTTTATTGAGTATTAAGGTAACCATCTCCATTTCCCGCCAGATTTTTTGAATCGAACTGACTTCTGTTTCCTCCGGCCAGTGTTTTTCATATCTGGCCTTTTTAGGATTAAGTTCTTTGCCGGGAACAATCGCATGAAAACTTATTTGCATGGACATGCCCGTTCTTTGAACTAAGTTTTTAATGGTAATGATAACCAGAGTTTTACCTTCCGGAAACAATTTTATTTCATTGCTGTTATCATGTTTATTTTTACAAACCTTCAAGATAAGGTGCGAAAAGTTTGGAATTATTTTTCTGACTTTTCTCATTCATCCTCCTAATAGATAAATATTTCTTCTTTGGTTTGTTTGGAAGTTGCGGTATCGATGCGGTCGGGCAGTTTTGAGCCGTTGACTGTCAGATGCCCGAGTAGGTGTTTTAATTTTTTCACCTTGTCTTTATCTCGGCCGCTGATTTCTCCGTGGATAAACTCACATTGATCACTGGCGCGCCCAGGGACAAGGCGATGTACTTTGATTAAATAATCAAAAGTTTTTGGATCCGCCGGGTTGCTTTGGGTTGACACAACTACCATAGTTGATTCTCCCTGTTTGAATTTGTTTGATTCCGGTGTGCGTTTGCCGCCTTTATGAGCGTCTATGGTTTTGAAATCAAGATAATTTTGTTTGACTCCAAAATCAATTATTAAACCGCTGGAAGTGCTTTTGTCCATTCTATATTCTCCTTATTTATACGAACTGGTTATTAATGGGATGACATAAAACACAAAAGCTATTATGGAAAATATAATTATCCATAACAGAAAAAATTTCCAATACGGTTTTGAAACCTTGTCTCCTAAGGCGACGCTTACGCTGTCGTCATGTTTGTCTTTCTTCATTATTATTCCTCCGTTTATTGCTTTGTTAAAGAATAATTCAAACTACAATAAAAATAGGGGATTGTCAAATAAAAAAGACAGATTAATGATCTGTCTTTATAAGCTCTTAAATAAAATATGCCAGCGTCATTATTATAACTAACCCGGCAACAAAAACCGAAAAAAGAATCATGACGGCTTTGGCGACGTCTCTATTGAAGTCGCTCACCGCCTTCCCCATCTCCTGGTGATCTTTTGTCATTGTGATCTCCTTTAGTAAAAGTACAAACTGATTTTTATTTTTGTGTCAGCGGGGGCATCAATAGTATTGTCATACACTAAATTGCCCTTGTAAATCAATATGTTTATCAGCCTGTCATATGTTTCCTTGTCTTTCTCTTTGTCTAAGTTGAGTTTTACTATAGCTGATTTGTTGCTCCAGTTTGTCCCTTTTTCAGGAACCCAACTGTTTACATATACCATATTGCCGCTTTTGGTTAATTCTATTGGATACTTCATCTGCCCTTCAAGCAGTCTGTTATTTTCCCCGTCTTCACCGTATACGAAAATACGATCCTTATCAATTACGATTTCGTTTCTATATTTTGGTGCCTCTTTCCAGGGGATTGGCCAAAGTGTGAAACGGATTAATGCAGCAATACCTACTAATATTATTAAAGCTACTGTTAGTTGTTTCATTATATTTTTCTCCCAATGATATTAAATTGTTAATGTATTTAAATTGTTAATATTATATCAGATTTAGGTATTTATGTCAATATAAAGATATATTACTTAATATTAGCTAAAAAAATAGGCAAAAACAGGGGATTTAGTGATTCTAGTCTAGGGGCGCTTTTTTGTTGACTTATTCCTATACTTTTGTTATTCTTTCTTTTGTCCCCACACAAGGGGTTTTTAGTTTACTATGCCTACAATCAATCAATTACTTAAAAAGGGTCGTTCCAGCAACCGCGCGAAAAGCAAATCGCCGGCTTTGAAATTGACTTTGGACACCCTGCATCGCAAGAAATCAATCACGATTCAAGGCTCGCCCTTTAAGCGCGGCGTTTGCTTGAAAGTGACGACAATGACACCGAAAAAGCCGAACTCGGCTTTGCGTAAGATTGCCCGTGTCCGCCTTTCCAACGGTATGGAAGTTACGGCTTATATTCCGGGCATTGGCCACAATTTGCAAGAGCACTCGATTGTTTTATTAAAAGGCGGCAAAACCAAGGATTTGCCGGGTGTCCGCTATAAAATTATTCGCGGCGTTTACGACGCTCAGGGCGTTGAAGCCCGCCGCCAAAGCCGCTCAGCTTACGGCAATAAGAAACCTAAGGTTAAATCATAAGATATGAGAGGAAAACCAGCACCAAAGCGTCCGATTGCGCCAGATCCGCGTTACAGCGACCCGGAAGTCGCCAAATTTATAAATTACATCATGGAACGCGGCAAAAAGTCAGTTGCCCAATCCATTGTCTATTCCGCTTTTGAAATTATTCAGGAAAAAACCGCGCAAGATCCGCGTTCGGTTTTTGCCAAAGCCATGAAAATGGTCTCGCCTTTGCTTGAAGTTCGCTCCCGACGCGTCGGCGGCGCCAACTATCAGATTCCTTATCAGGTCCGCGGGGAACGCCGCTTCATGTTGGCTTGCCGTTGGATGATTGAAGCCGCTCGTGCCCGCAAGGGTAAGCCGATGGCTGAAAAATTAGCCGCTGAAATCATTGATACTTCAAACGGCGAAAGCGCTTCCGTCCGCAAAAAAGTCGACGTTCAGCGCATGGCCGAAGCCAACAAGGCTTTTGCTCACTTTGCTCGACAATAAAATATATGGCCCGAGAATATAGTTTGGAAAATACACGAAACATCGGTATCATGGCTCACATCGACGCCGGCAAAACAACGTTCACTGAACGTGTTTTGTTCTATACCGGAAAAAAACATAAAATCGGAGAAGTTCACGAAGGTGCCGCTGAAATGGATTGGATGGAGCAGGAAAAAGAACGCGGTATTACTATCACTTCCGCCGCAACGACTTGTTTTTGGCATGATAACCGCATCAACATTATTGATACTCCCGGACACGTCGACTTCACAGTTGAAGTCGAACGCTCTTTGCGGGTTCTAGACGGCGCCGTGGCCGTTTTTGACGGTGCGGCCGGCGTTGAACCGCAGTCTGAAACCGTTTGGCGTCAAGCCGACAAGTACGGCGTTCCCCGTCTTTGCTTTGTTAACAAGATGGACAAGATGGGCGCCGATTTTTATATGAGCCTTGAATCGATTCGCACCCGTTTGAATTCACGCGCCGTTCCGGCGCAATTGCCGCTCGGTGCCGAAGAAACCATGCACGGCGTTATTGATTTGTTGCAGCGCAAGGCCTTTGAATTCAAGGGACAGAACGGCGAACAGCTTACTGAAATTGAAATTCCCGAAGACATGAAGGAAAAGGTTGAAAAGTACCGCCATGAATTAATCGAACGCATTGCCGAATCAGATGAAGAATTAACCGAACGCTATCTCGGCGGCGAAGAGTTGAGCGTTGAAGAATTAAAGAAAGCTTTGCGCAAGGCCGTTATCAAAAATGAAATTTATCCGGTTTTCTGCGGTACCGCTTTGAAAAATATCGGCGTTCAATTGGTGCTTGACGGCGTCAATGATTATTTGCCCTCGCCTTTGGATGTTCCTGAAGTTGAAGGCATGGACCCCGACAATCACGAGAAAAAAATTCCGGTTAAACCTTCTGACGACGCGCCTTTCTCAGCTTTGGCATTTAAAATCGCAACCGACCCCTTTGTCGGCAAACTCTGCTTTGTCCGAGTTTATTCCGGCGTCTTGAAATCAGGTTCTTATGTTATCAATGCCAGCAACGGCAAAAAAGAACGCATCGGTCGTTTGGTCCGCATGCACGCCAATCACCGTGAAGAAATCGACGCGATTTATTCCGGCGACATAGCCGCGGTTATCGGTTTGAAAGATACTTTCACCGGCAATACCTTGTGCGATGTCGATCATCCTATTTTGTTGGAAAACATCACTTTCCCTGAACCGGTTATTAAGATTGCGGTTGAACCGAAAACCAAAGCCGATCAAGAAAAAATGGGCGTTGCCTTATCTCGTTTGGCCGAAGAAGATCCGACTTTCCGCGTTGAGTCCGACGAAGAAACCAACCAGACTTTGATTTCCGGTATGGGAGAATTGCACCTCGATATTATTGTCGACCGCATGAAGCGCGAATTCGGCGTTGAGGCCAATATCGGCCAGCCGCAGGTTTCTTATCGAGAAACCGTTCGCAAAGAAGCCGAAGCCGAAGGAAAGTATATCAAGCAATCGGGCGGACGCGGTCAATACGGACACTGTTGGTTGCGCATCGCGCCGCAGGAACAAGGCAAGGGTTCTGAATTCATCGACGAAGTTAAGGGCGGAGTTATTCCGCGTGAATATATTCCGGCAATTGAAAAAGGATTCAAAGAAGCTTTGGACAAAGGAGTTTTGGCCGGCTATCCGATGGTTGATATCAAGGCCGCTGTTTACGACGGAAGCTATCACGAAGTCGACTCTTCTGAAGCCGCTTTCAAAATGGCCGGTATCATGGCCTTTAAAGATGCGGTCCGCAAAGCCAATCCGGTTTTGCTTGAACCGGTTATGAAAGTCGAAGTTACCACTCCGGAAGAATATATGGGTAACGTTATCGGCGATTTGAATTCGAAACGCGGACAGATTGATAAGATGACCGACCGCGGAAACCTTAAGGTAGTGGACGCCAAAGTGCCGTTGGCGGAAATGTTCGGCTATGCAACCGCCTTGCGCTCAATGAGCCAGGGACGCGCCAACTACAGCATGGAATTCCTCCATTATAACGAGGTACCGCGCCATGTGGCCGAAGAGATTATCGGCAAAAACGCGAAAAGTTGACACTCTTTGAATTATTAGCTAAAATAAGCAGCCTAAGCTATGAATGAACGACTTGAGCATTTCATCAACCTCATAGCCAAGACAGGCGACAAGCTCCTGGTCTATGATCGCTACAATCCTGACGCTTCCTTTGTTGTTGTCAGTTTAAGCGAATATGAGCGATTAACGGCCAAGCCTGATAATGTAAAAGGGTTGACAGAAGATGAGCTTATTGATAAAATAAATCGCGATATTTCCCTTTGGAAAGAAGAGGGCAGACAAAGCTCCGAAACTCCAAAAGGTCATAATAATAGGGCCTGGTCCATTCCGGAATCTAGGCGCCGCGAGGCCGAAGCTCTTGGAGCAGAAGCCAATTCTATAAATTAATTTTAAATTTTAAATTAAATTTACCACTATGGCAGACAAATTCGAGCGTTCCAAACCGCACGTTAACGTCGGTACCATCGGTCACGTCGACCACGGTAAGACGACTTTGACTGCGGCTATACTCAAGGTTTTGAGTTCAACGGGACACAAAGCAACTACTAAGGGAGTCGATGAAATCGACGGCGCGCCTGAAGAAAAGGCTCGCGGTATTACTATTGCTACCGCGCACGTCGAATACGAATCGGACAAGCGCCACTATGCGCACGTTGACTGCCCGGGACACGCTGACTATGTAAAGAACATGATTACCGGCGCCGCCCAGATGGACGGAGCTATCTTGGTCGTGTCTGCCACCGATGGTCCGATGCCGCAAACCCGCGAACACATCTTGCTCGCGCGTCAGGTCGGCGTACCTTATATCGTCGTTTTCTTAAACAAGTGCGATATGGTTGAAGACAAAGAATTGATTGATCTCGTTGAAGAGGAAGTCAAGGATTTGTTGAAGAAATATGAATTCCCTGGCGACACCACTCCGATTATCCGTGGTAGCGCTTTGAAAGCTTTGGAAAATCCGGCCGGCGAATACGGTCAGGCTATTACCGACTTGGTAAAAGCTTTGGACGAATATATTCCGGAACCGGTTCGTGATACCGATAAGCCTTTCTTGATGCCGATTGAAGATATTTTCTCGATTGAAGGACGTGGTACGGTTGTTACCGGCCGTGTTGATCGCGGTACCATCAAGGTTAACGAAGAAGTTGAATTGGTCGGTTTGGGCGACACTCGCAAAGTTGTTGTCACCGGTATTGAAATGTTCAACAAACAGCTTGATCAGGGTCAGGCAGGCGACAACGCCGGTTTGCTCTTGCGCGGTATTAAAAAAGAAGAAGTAGAACGCGGTCAGGTTTTGGCCAAAACCGGTTCTATTACTCCGCACACTGAATTTGAAGCCGAAGTCTACGTCTTGAACAAAGATGAAGGCGGACGCCACAAGCCTTTCTTCAAAGGTTATAAGCCTCAATTCTACATCCGAACAACTGACGTTACGGGTGAAGTAGAATTGCCGGCCGGTACCGAAATGGTCATGCCTGGCGACACTGTTAACATGGTCGTCAAGTTGATTGCTCCGGTCGCTTTGGAAGAAAAAATGCGTTTCGCTATTCGCGAAGGCGGCCGTACGGTCGGCGCGGGTGTCGTAACGAAGATTATTAAGTAAAGATTCATCCCCGCTCTCGAATCCAGAGGGCGGGGTTAATCTGTACTTAAGAAAGTCAGAACATCAACAAAGTTAAAAAAGATTCAAGTATTTATGAGTGAAATGGAAAGCAAGAAGACGACCGCTAAAGATATTAAGCAGCGCGTCCGCATCAAGATCCGGTCATTTGACCACAAGATCATTGACCAATCAACGAAAATCATCGTTGAAACGGTTAAGCGAACCGGCGCTACTGTCTACGGTCCGATTCCATTGCCGACGGAAAAACGCAAATATACCGTTAACGCTTCGACCTTTGTCCATAAAAACGCCCGCGACCAATTTGAAATGCGGACGCATAAGCGTTTAATGGATATAATCGAACCGTCCGCGGCAACCATAGAAGCTTTGAGCAACTTGAATCTGCCGACCGGAGTTGATATTGAAATTAAAATGTAAATTCGTTTCGGACCTGTTCAGCTAACCCCCGCGGGGAAGTGGCTGGATCGGAACGCAATGAAAAGGAATTATCCTATTGAAACCAACAATCACTTTTTCTTAAAACTTTTTCGTTTTTAGAGCAGGTGTTTGCTGGTTTCAAAAACCAGTTTTTATTTTATGAAATTCATTCTTGGAGAAAAACTTGAAATGACGCAGCTTTGGAAGGGCGATGCGGTTGTGCCGGTAACTAAAATTACCGCCGGACCTTGCACCATCCTTCAGCATAAGACTGTTGCCAAGGACGGCTATGAAGCCGTTCAGGTTGGCTATGGCGCTCGTCGTTTGAAGCTTTTGTCCAAAGCCCTGATCGGACATTTTAAGAATTTGGGAAATTTCCGATATGTGCGCGAATTCCGTTTGGATAACTCCGACGGTATTGGCGAAGCCAAGGTTGGTGATCAGGTCAGCGTAGCGGCCTTTGCGGTCGGTGATCGTTTGACTCTTATCAGCACTTCCAAGGGCAAGGGTTTTCAGGGCGTGGTTAAGCGTCATGGTTTCCACGGACAAGATGCGACGCACGGCAACAAAGACCAGTTGCGCGCTTCTGGTTCAGTCGGCGCCGGTGGCGTTCAGCACGTTTTCAAAGGAACTCGCATGTCGGGCCGCATGGGCGGTGATCAAGTAACGCGTCATGATGTTGAAATTGTTGAAATTGATGAAGCCAGCAATACTATTTTTGTAAAAGGCGCCGTTCCGGGAGCTCGTCACAGTTTGGTGATGCTTTTCGGCAACGGTGAATTAAAGCTCGGTTTGCCCGAGGTTAAGGTTGAAGAAGCTCCTGTTGTTGAAGAAGCTCCAGTAATCGAAGAAACCGTAGCTGAGGCCGAGCAGCCAGTAGAAGAACCCGTTTTCGCCCCTGACGAAGCTCCGGTCGAAGAAGTAGAAGAAGTGAAAGAAGAGGTTAAAGAAGAGGTTAAAGAAGAGGTTAAAGAAGAAGTTAAAGCTGAAGAAGTAGCCGAAGCTCCTGTTGCTGAAGAAAAAGAAGAAAAAGTTGAAGAAAAAACTGCCTAAATATGATTTCCTACGATATCTACAATCAGAACGGTGAAGCAGTCGGCAAGGCCGAACTGTCCGAAAAAATCTTCGGCCAAAAACCGAACGCCGCTTTGGTGCATCAGGCCGTTGTCGCCCAGATGTCTAATGAGCGCAAAGTTTTGGCGCATACGAAAGATCGCAGTGAAGTTGCCGGTAGCGGTAAGAAACCTTGGAAGCAAAAGGGAACTGGTCGCGCTCGCGTCGGTTCAGTCCGTTCTCCCATTTGGAAGGGCGGAGGCGTTACCTTTGGTCCGACCAACGATCGCAATTTTTCCAAAAATCTGAATGCCAAGATGAAAAAGAAGGCTTTGTGCATTGCTTTGTCTGACAAGGTCAGCGATAAGAATTTGGCGATTCTTGATGAAATGAGCGTTGCCGAATACAAAACCAAAACTTTCAAAAAGATTATCGATGTTTTGTCTGAAAAAGCTTTGACCGTTAAGGGTCGCCGCAGTATTTTGGTTATTGACCAATCTCCGGCCGCCTCGACCAAGGCTTCGGCCCGTAATTTGCCTGATGTTAAATTGATTACCGTCGAAAATTTGAATTTGGTTGATTTGTTAAAATACAAACAAGTTATTGCAACCAACAGCGCCCTTAAAACGATTGAAGAGCGTTACCAATAATCCATATGGCATTATTTAAGAAAGATACAAAGAAAGAAAAGTCAACCCCGGCAAAAACCGCCAGCATGAAAGACATGTACGCGGACGCGCCGTCGGTTAAAGATACGGAAAAGAAAAGTTCCGCTAAGGCTATGGCGGTTTCGAATGCTTATCGAATTTTACTCCGTCCGGTTATTTCCGAAAAAGCCAGCCACCAGCAGACTTTGGCCAACCAATACTTTTTTGAGGTAGCTATCGGTGCCAATAAGATTGAAATCGCCAAAGCGGTTAAGGCCGCTTATGGAATTATGCCGAGCGATGTCAATGTTATTCGCATGGAAGGCAAATCCCGCCGTTACGGTCGCAAGATAGGTAAGCGAAAAGATTGGAAGAAAGCGATTGTCACTCTGCCAAAGGGCAAGAGCATTACTTTGTACGAAGGCGTTTAAATTGATATATGGGAATTAGAAAAGCCAAACCAACTTCACCGGGCCTCCGCTCTGCCAGCTTCCAAGATTTTTCGGATGTTACTTCGGTAACCCCGGAAAAGTCTTTGTTGTTGATTCGCAAAAAGCACAGCGGACGCAATTCCGGCGGTAAAATCACCGTTCGCCATAAAGGCGGTGGCGTTAAACGCTATATTCGCTTGATTGATTGGAAGCGCGACAAGTTTGATATTCCGGGTGTTGTTAAAACGATTGAATATGATCCGAACCGCGGTCCGCGTATTGCTTTGGTATTTTACAAAGACGGTGAAAAGCGTTATATGATTGCTCCGATCGGACTTGAAGTCGGTATGACCGTTATCAGCTCCAAGAAAGCGGTTGAACCGAAAATCGGCAACGCCATGCCGCTTGAATTCATTCCGGCCGGTTTGCCGGTTCACAACGTTGAACTCGAACCGGGTCAAGGCGGAAAATTGGCGCGCGGCGCCGGTATTGCGCTTTTTGTCATGTCGGTTGAAAAGAAGTATGCTCAAGTTAAGCTCCCTTCAGGTGAAATCCGCTTGATTAAGAAAGATTGCCTCTGCACCATCGGTCAAGTCGGCAACGTTGATATGCGACATGTTTCAATCGGTAAAGCCGGTCGTAACCGCCATCTCGGCATTCGTCCGACGGTTCGCGGTTCAGCCATGAACCCGGTTGATCACCCGCACGGCGGTGGTGAAGGCAACCAGCCGATCGGTTTGAAGCATCCGAAGACGAAATGGGGCAAGAATGCTTACGGTGTTAAAACGCGCCGTGGCCGCAAAGCCTCTAATCGCTTTATTATTACGCGCCGTAAAGGCAAGAAACTTTAATTACCTGTATGTCACGAAGTCTAAAGAAAGGTCCATACGTTAACGAACGGCTTTTGAAAAAGATTATGAATTCCAAGCCGGGTGGCGCTCCGATTAAAATTTGGGATCGCGCCTCTTCGATTACTCCGGAAATGGTCGGCTTTACAATCGGCGTTCATAATGGCAAGGTTCACGTACCGGTTTTGGTAACGGAAAATATGGTCGGACATAAGTTCGGCGAATTTTCACCGACCCGTAAATTTGTTTCACACGGCGGTAAAATGGCCAAAGATCAAGCTAAGGCCGCTAAATAATCATTGATATGGAAGTCAAAGCACGAGCCAAATACATCAGAATGTCTCCGCGAAAAATTCGCTTGCTTACCACTTTGGTAAAAGGCAAGTCGGTGGCGGCTGCTTTGGATCAGCTTCGTTTCGCCGGCAAAGACGCCGCCGAACCGGTACGCAAGGTCATTGCTTCGGCCATGGCCAATGCTAAACATAATTTTGAATTGAAAGAAGATAATCTTTATATCAAAGAAATCCGCGTTGATCAGGGCGTGACATTGCATCGTTGGTTGCCCCGCGCTCATGGCCGCGCTACGCCGCTTAAGAAGCGCACCAGCCACATTAACGTTACGCTTGCTGAAATCAGCGATTCAGGCAGCCGCGTCGGTCGCAAAGTTGAGGCCGAGGCTCCGGTTAAACTCGGCGCCGCGCCGGCTGAAGCCGAAGGCATCAAGTTAAAAGATAAAGAAGCCGGCAAACCGGTAGAGAATCTTGAAGAAAAGGATAAGCGTATTTCCGATCCGCGCCGCGAAGGCCGCAATAAAGGTTTCACTTCTAAAATTTTCAACCGCAAGGCGGGTTAATTCACATCTATGGGACAGAAAGTCAATCCAAAAGTAATGCGCGTCGGTATCACCCGCAGTTGGCCATCAAAATGGTTTGCGAGCGGTTCAGGCTATATCGACCAGCTTAAACAAGATCTCGGCATCCGCAAGTATTTGATTAAAACCTTTAAAGAAGCCGGCATTGATCGCGTTGAAGTTGAGCGCCCCTCCGGCAAGAAGGTTGTCGTCAATATCTTTACCGCCAAACCGGGTTTGATTATCGGCCGCGGCGGCGTTGGTATTGAAGAATTGAAAAAGAAATTACACCGGACTTTTTTGAAAAATTTCCGTTCCGGTGAAATTAATATCAATATTACCGAAGTAGATCGTCCGAATTTGAGCGCTTTGATTCTTGTCCAATCGATGATTATCGATTTGGAAAAGCGTTTGCCTTTCAAGCGCGTTATGAAGCAAGCGATTTCCCGCGCTGAACGTTCCGGCGCTCTCGGCGTCAAGGTGATGGTTTCGGGACGCTTGAACGGCGCCGAAATCGCACGACGTGAAATGCTCATTTCCGGAAAATTACCGCTTCAGACTTTGCGCGCCGATATTGACTATGGCCGCGGCGCCGCCCATACGACTTACGGTTTGATCGGCGTTAAAGCTTGGATTTACCGCGGAGAAATTTTTGACCGCCGAGAACAAGCCGGCGAAGTCGTTAAAGAAAAAATCAACAAACGCAAATAACCATTTATGTTAGCTCCGAAAAAGACAAAATTCAGAAAAGGTCATAAGCTTAACCGCGGCGGCAAAGCCACTCAGCGGATTACGCTTGGTTTTGGCAGCTACGGTTTGAAGAGCACCGAAGGTTGCTGGGTGACCGCTCGTCAGATTGAAGCATCACGCCGCGTTATCACGCGCTTTGTACAACGTAACGGCAAGCTTTGGATTCGAATTTTCCCGGATAAGCCGGTAACCGCCAAAGGCGGCGAAATGCCGATGGGTAAAGGTAAGGGTGCGGTTGATCATTATGTCGCTATTGTCAGACCCGGCACAATGCTGTTTGAAATCGAAGGCGTTACCGAACAACAGGCGCGCGAAGCTATGAAATTAGCCGGCCACAAATTACCGGTTAAAACCGTCTTTGTCAAAAAACATTAATCACTGATATGGAATTTAAAGAATTACAAACCAAAAGCTTGAAGGAATGGCACACTATGCTAGCTGATGCTCGCGAAAAATTGCGCCAGCTCCGTTTCAAGGACGCCAATAAACAATTGGGAACAGTACGGGACATCCGCAAGGAACGCCAATTGATTGCGCGGCTTTTGACTTTGATTAATAAGAACAAAAACTCCTAATATGAAAGAACAAGTAAAACAATCAAAGCGCAGCCTCTCAGGAGTAGTTGTCAGCGACAAAATGGATAAGACGATTGTGGTTGTCGTTGAAAATGTTAAAATTCATCCGAAATACCAAAAGCGTTACGCTGTCAGCAAGCGCTATAAGGTACATGATGAAAAGAATCAGTATAAAGAAGGGGACAAGGTAACTTTTATCGAATGCCGTCCCTTGAGCAAAGACAAGCGCTGGCGCGTTTTGTACCAATAATAATTTTGTAAAGATATGATTCAGGTCCAGACAATATTGAAAGTAGCCGATAACACTGGCGCCAAGCGCGTTATGTGCATTCGCGTGTTGGGCGGCTATCGTAAGCGTTACGCCCGAGTTGGCGAGCGCATTATTGTCGCGGTTAAGCAAGCCGTTCCTCACGCTATGGTTAAGAAGAGCGACGTGCTTTTGGCCGTTGTGGTTCGCGTCAAAAAAGAAATCCGCCGCAATGACGGCAGTTACATCCGTTTTGACGACAATGCCTGCGTCATTATCGACAAAAAGAACGGCGAACCGCGCGGTACTCGTATTTTCGGCCCCATTCCCCGCGAAGTCCGCAAGGCCGGTTATGTAAAGATCGCCTCCTTGGCGCCTGAAGTACTCTAAAGATATGAACATCAAACGAAACGACAATGTAATGGTGATGGCCGGTAAAGACAAGGGTAAAACCGGTAAGGTTTTGCAGGTCTTTAATGATTCCGAACGCATTAGTATTGAAGGCGTCAACCTTTTAATTAAGCATTTGCGCGCCCGCAAGAGTGGCGAAAAAGGCCAGCGCGTTGAATTTCCGGCGCCTTTGAATGTTTCCAATGTAATGTTGATTTGTCCGAAGTGCGGCAAACCGACCCGCGTCGGCCATCGCAAGATCGAAGGAAGCGCCGAACGCAAAGGAACAAAAGTCCGCATCTGCCGCAAGTGCGATGCCAATATTGATTAATCCTATGAGACTTAATGAATTGTACAACAAGAAGATCAAAGCGGCGCTGAAAGAAAAATTCGCTTACCGCAATGATATGGCGATTCCAAAAATCGTTAAGATTTCTCTTAACGTCGGTGTCGGACGCCATACCAAGGATAAATCTTATATTGACGGCGTCGCCAGCACCCTGGAACGCATTACCGGTCAGAAAGCCGTTTTAACCAAATCCCGCAAATCCATTTCCGCCTTTAAGGTCCGCGAAGGCAATATCGTCGGCGTTATGGTGACTTTGCGCGGTGCTCGCATGTATGATTTTCTTGAAAAGCTGATTAATGTAACCTTCCCGCGCGTCCGCGACTTCCGCGGAGTTGAAAATACCATTATCGACCGAAGCGGCAATCTTTCTTACGGTTTCCGCGAACACCTGCCTTTCCCCGAAGTTAAGGCAGATGAAGTCGACAATGTTCATGGTCTTCAAGTCACTATTATGACTACGGCCAAGAGCCGCGAGGAAGGACTTGAATTGTTCACTTTGTTCGGCTTTCCTTTTAAGAAAACCGATAAATAATCCTATGGCACGAAAAGCAATGATCGAAAAATCGAAACGTACCCCGAAGTTCAGCTCGCGAAAAATTCGCCGTTGCTGGCGTTGCGGTCGCAACCACGGTTATATGCGTGATTTCGGTTTGTGCCGTATTTGTTTTAGAGAACTGGCTAACAATACCGATTTACCGGGTATTAAGAAGTCGAGCTGGTAATTTTGAACTCAGATAATACAGATATACATATGATAGATCCAATCGCAGACATGCTCTCCCGCATCAGAAACGCCGCCGCCGTCCGTAAGGCGGAGGTGCTCGTGCCTGCCAGCAAACTGAAATTCAATATCGCCAAATTGCTCGAAGCCAATGGCTGGATCAGCAAGGCTGAAATTATCAGCGCTTCGAAAGAAAAGGGCTCCGCCTTTGATCAGATTAAACTTACTTTGAAGTATAAAGCGGATGGCCGTCCGACCTTTGTTTCCTTGAAACGCATCAGCAAATCAAGCCGCCGCGTTTATGTTGGCAAAGATGAACTGCCTCGCGTTTTGAACAATTTCGGTATCGCTATTATTTCCACCTCGGCCGGTTTGATGACCAACCGAGAAGCCAGACAGAAGAATTTGGGCGGAGAAATTATTTGCGAAATTTACTAATACCCATATGTCACGTTTAGGAAAACTGCCAATTAATCTTCCGAAGGGTACGAGCGCCGCTATTAACGGTGATATTTTGACTGTGCGCGGTCCGAAAGGCGAACTTTCTCAGAAGTTGCATGATTTTGTTAAAGTCGATATCAGTGAAGAAGCGATTAAAGTTTCTCTCGGTACCGCCGTCAGCAAAAAAGAACGCGCTTTCTGGGGCTTGTACTACAGCTTGATTAAGAATATGGTTATTGGTGTAACCGAAGGCTATACTAAAAAACTCGAAATTCAGGGAGTCGGTTATAAGGTCTCAGGCGGAGGCGCTTCGCTTAATTTGAGCCTTGGTTTTTCTCACCCGGTTGTTTTTGCTTTACCCAAGGGCATTCAAGCCGCAGTTGAAGGCAACATCATTACCATAAACGGTATCGATAAGCAATTGGTCGGCGAAACTGCCGCCCAGATTCGCCGCTTGAAAAAGCCGGAGCCATATAAGGGCAAGGGTATCCGCTACAGTGATGAAATTGTCCGCCGCAAAGCCGGTAAGACGGCCGCTAAGGGCGCTTAAACCATTACGAATATGAACAGTCAACAAGCCAAAAATATTTCAAAACAACGCCGTCAGAAGAGGGTACGCATTAAGATTCACGGAACAGCTAAGCGTCCGCGTTTAAGTGTTTTCCGTTCCAACACCGGTTTGTATCTTCAATTGATTGATGACGAAGCCGGCAAAACCGTTGCCGCGGCTCATAGCCGCGAGGTTAAGAACGTGAAAAAGAAAACCGAGATCGCCGAAGCTTTGGGCAAATTAATTGCCGAAAAAGCCATTGCTTTAAAAATCCTTGAAGTTGTTTTTGACCGGGGCGGTAACTTGTATACCGGACGAGTTAAGGCCGTTGCCGAAGGTGCTCGCGCCGGCGGTTTGAAATTTTAACCTCAGATAACACAGATATATGACTGAAGAAATTAAAAAAACTGAAAAGACTGACAAAGCCTCGGACAAAGGTTCTGAGCGCCGCGGCCGAAAAATGCCTTCACGCGGAGGCCGTCGCGCACCGCGCGAAGAACGTCCGGCTGACGAATTCGAACAGAAAATCGTTGATATCGCCCGTGTTACTCGTGTTATGGCCGGCGGTAAGCGTATGCGTTTCCGCGCTTGCGTTGCTATCGGTAATAAGAAGGGCAAAGTCGGTATTGGTTTAGCCAAAGGTGCTGATGTTACTTTAGCCGTTACCAAGGCCGTCAACCAAGCCAAAAAAGATTTGGTGACTGTTCCGATTGTTAAGCAAACAATTCCTCACGCCATTGAACAGAAGTTCGGCGCCGCCCGCGTTTTACTTAAACCCGCCGCGGCCGGTCGCGGTATTATTGCCGGCGGAGTCGTCCGTACTATCTTTGAATTGAGCGGCGTCAATAACGTTTCGAGCAAAGTGCTCGGCACTAACAACAAAGTCAATAACGCCAAGTGCGTTATCGCCGCTTTGAAAAATTTGCGCACCAAATAAACCATATGGCATTATCACTTTCCACATTAAAAGGCAATCACTCGGCGACTAAGAAGCGCAAGCGTGTCGGACGCGGCAATGCCTCGGGACACGGTACTTATTCGACGCGCGGTTTGAAAGGTCAGAAATCTCGTTCCGGTGTTTCTGGTTTGAAGCGTCTCGGTATGAAAAAGCAGATGTTGGCCGTTCCGAAGCGCCGTGGTTTTAACTCTTATCGCGATCGAGCTCAAGTCGTTGATTTCGACGCCTTGAACAAACATTTCTCTGACGGAGCTTTAATCAACCCGAAAACTTTGGCTAAGGCCGGTTTGACCAACTTGGGCAAGGGTCCGGTTAAAATTTTGTCTCGCGGCGAATTGAAGCTCAAGCACCTCAAATTTGAAAAAGTTTCAATGAGTGCCGCCGCCAAGGCGAAAATCGAAAAATAAATTATCCCTATGGAAAAATTGGCCGCAATCTGGAAAACAAAAGATTTACGCGCTAGCATCATCTTTGTTCTTTTGATGCTGGTTGTTTTTCGTTTGGCGGCTCATATTCCCGTTCCGGGCGTTGATCCTTCGGCCTTGCGCGAATTATTCGCTTCTAATCAGATTCTCGGTTTGATGAATTTGTTTTCCGGCGGCGGTATGGAAAATTTCTCCATTGTCATGATGGGCGTCGGTCCTTATATTACTTCTTCGATTATCTTCCAGCTTTTAGGCATGATTGTGCCGGCTTTGGAAGAAATGAATAAAGAAGAAGCCGGTCGTCAAAAAATAAACATGTGGACCCGCTGGGCAACGATTCCTTTGGCCGCTATTCAAGCTTACGCCATGATTAATCTTTTGCGCAGTTCTTCGGCCGGGGTAATTACCAGTCTCTCGCCCTTTGATTTTGTGGCCATGGTCATTACCATAAGCGCCGGTACTATTTTCCTAATGTGGATCGGCGAATTGATTTCAGAAAAGAAAATCGGCAACGGAATTTCACTTTTGATTTTTGCCGGTATTATCGCTTCATTGCCGACCAGCGTTCAGCAATTGATGGTCAACTATGATCCTTCAATGCTCTTTACGATTATCGGCTTTGCCGTTATTGCGGTGATTACCGTTGTCGGCGTCGTTATTATTAACGAAGGACAGCGCAATATTCCCGTGCAATATGCTCGACAGGTCAGGGGACAGCGCGCCTTTGGCGGCTCTTCGACTCACTTGCCCTTGCGCGTCAATATGGCCGGTGTTATTCCGATAATTTTCGCCATCTCAGTTATTCTATTCCCGTCGATGGTCGCGCAGTTTTTCGTAAACGCCAGCAATCCTATGTTGGCTAGCATAGCGCAAAAAACCATTACGCTTTTTCAGAATCAACTGATTTACGGTATTTCTTATTTTGTTTTGGTCTTTGCTTTTACATATTTCTATACCGAAATTGTTTTCCATCCCAGCCGTATCGCGGAAAATTTGCAAAAACAGGGTGGATTTATTCCTGGCATAAGACCCGGCAGTCATACGACTCAGTATCTTTCCTTTACGACGCGTCGTATTATTTTCGCGGGAGCTCTTTTTCTCGCCATCATCGCCGTCTTGCCTTTGATTATGCAATATTTCTCCGGTATCCAATCTTTGGCTATTGGCGGCACCTCGCTGTTGATCGTTGTTTCGGTGGTTATTGAAACGGTCAAGCAAATCGAGTCGCAATTGACGATGCGGCAGTATACAATGGATTAATTTATACGTTTAAAACCCCGTTCGCTTCTGGCGGACGGGGTTTTTTGTATATGCTATAATTACTTATATGGCACGAACAATCTTGGTCTTTTTCGGACCCCCCGGCTCGGGTAAGGGCACGCAATCCGACATGCTCGGAGAATATTTAGGCCTACCGGCCATTTCGACCGGCGAGCTTTTACGCCGAGAACAGAAGACCGGCTCGGTTTTGGGCAATCATGTAAAAAAATTAATGGCCTCTGGCAAGATGCTCGGAGTGACCCTGATGGATCATATCCTGCGCCATCGTTTGGCCAAAAGCGACGCAAAACGCGGTTTTCTCTTAGACGGCTATCCTCGCAAGCTTGAACAGCTAGGACATCTTTTAACAATGACCAAACCGGTTGACCGTTTGTATTTTATCGTGATTGAATTGACTGACAAGGAAGTTTTGCGCCGTTTGGCCAATCGGCGCGTTTGCGATTGCGGCGCGTCCTACCATTTGATTTATAATAAACCGAAACGCGCTAATAAATGTGACCTTTGCGGACAAACGATTTATCAGCGTGCTGATGACAAACCGGCGATTATAAAACAACGTTTGAAGTATTACCATGCTTGGACCAAACCGATGTTGGAAAAAGCTTCCGGCCGCGGTTCAATTATCTTTATCAACGGCGAGCAATCAATTGATAAGATTCAAAAAGAATTGCGTTCAAAATTAAAAAGTTTCGGTATACCAAAGAAAAAGAAGTAATGTCTCGATTAATAAAAACCAGCGAAGAAATTAAAAAGATCAAAGAAGGCGGATTGAAGCTCGGCTCTATTTTGTCCGAGCTTGCGGCCATGGTCAAACCGGGCACCAGTACGGCTGAATTGGAGGCGCATGCTTTGCGGCGCATTTCTGAGTTCGGCGGCCGGCCGGCTTTTAAAGATTTCAAACCTTCGCCGCAGTCAAAACCTTTTCCCACCGCGCTTTGCATTTCGATTGATAATGAAATCGTACACGGCCCCGCCTTGCCAGAAAGAATTTTGGAAAATGGACAAATCGTAAGTTTGGATATAGGTATGCAGTATCCGGCCGAGAATGGCTATTTTTCCGATACGGCGATTACCGTAGCGGTTGGTGATATTTCCGATAAAGCCAAGCTCTTGCTTGAAGCAACCAACGAAGCACTTTATGCCGGCATTGAAGCGGTCAAGCCGGGCAATACGCTGGATGACATAGGGCGCGCTATTGAAGCAGTGGCCAAAAAATATAAATTCGGCATTATACGCGACTTGGTCGGACACGGCGTCGGTCTCGAAGTGCATGAAGAACCGCAGGTCCCCAATTATCGAATCCGCGGCAATGAATTTCCAAATCTTGAATTGCAAGCCGGCATGGTTATAGCCATCGAGCCGATGTTTACGCTTGGCGGTTGGCAAATCGAAGCCGCGCCCGACGGTTTTACTTTTATTACCGCTGACGGTTCTTTAAGCGCTCATTTTGAGCATACCGTTGCGATTACCGAACATGGTTATGACATTCTCACCGAACGATAAGGAAGAAATTATTTTGGGCATTGACTGGGGCGAAGCGCGCTTTGGTTTGGCCTTGGGTAATGCGGCCGCTAAAATCGCTTCGCCATTAAAAACCGTGGCGACGATTGATGATATTAAAAAGGTCATTGCCGAAGAGGGCATTGAAAAGTTGGTTATCGGCGAACCGGTTAATTCGCAGGCCGGCGGGCTTGACCCCAATTTTTCTGAATTTTTGCGGCGCATTGCCGAAGAAACCAAATTGCCGGTTTCTTTGGTTGACGAGCGCTTCTCTTCCCAAGCCGCCGATTCGCTTGATCCCAAGGCTCGCAAGGAGGGAAATCGCGACGCGATAGCGGCTATGGTCATCTTGCAAAGCTATTTTGACAGCCTTGATTAGGCTGTAAAAAACCTCGATTTTAGGCTATAATACAAGCATGCCGCAGACCATTTCAACGCCGGCTATTTCTTTGGCATCTCGCCCCTGGCGAGAGCAAGATTTACTGGTTGATCTTTATACCCTTGAACAAGGCAAATTGACACTGCTGGTCCGCGGGGGACGCCGTTTGTCTTCCAAACTGGCCGCTCACGTCGAACCGATTACCTTGCTTGAATTGATGGTTATCGAGGGCAAGGGTTTGCCGACGGCGGCCGCGGCTTCGAGCCGCAACTCTTACGCTTCGCTCAAAGACGATTATGAAAAAATCGTCGCGGCCGGCTGGGCCTTGAAGCGTTTTAACCGTTTGGTTAAAGAAGGGGAGCGCGACGATAAAGTTTTTCACCTTTTATCGGATTTTTTCGCTTTGCTTAATGAAGCTAAGGCGGAGAAAGATTGGTATGATTGGTTTGCGAAAATTTTTGTTGCATTGGCGCTCGAGCAATTCGGTTATGGTCCGGCGCTTGATAAGTCGCACGAAATTAGTTCCTCGCTTTATGAGATGGCGCAGAAAACTTTTTCCCGTGCCGAATTTAAAAAAATGAACTCATGGCTCGACCGCTGGCTTCCGGCGGCGATTGAAAACGCTTTATGATGAGAACACACACTTGCGGCCAACTGCGCCGTGAAGACAAAGGTAGAAAAGTTATTTTGACCGGCTGGGTCCATAATCGCCGAGACCTCGGCGGTGTTTTGTTTATTGATTTGCGTGATCGCTACGGGATTACTCAGCTTGTTTGCAATGAGGCGGCGCCGGTACGAAGTGAATTTGTCGTACGTGTTGAAGGTACGGTTGAAGCTCGACCCGCCGAAATGGTTAACAATGATATGCCGACCGGAGAAATCGAAGTCGCGGTTTCAAAATTGGACATTTTAAGTGAAGCCGAGGTCCTGCCTTTTGAAATAAACAACGAAGAAAAGGCGGCGCAAACTAACGAACCTTTGCGACTGCAATATCGCTTTCTTGATTTACGCCGCCCAAAGCTTCAGGAGATGCTTAAAACCAAGGATGATTATTTTACATTTTTGCGCGAATATTTTCATAACCATGATTTTGTTGAAGTACAAACGCCAATCTTAGCCAATTCTTCGCCTGAGGGAGCACGGGATTTTTTGATTCCCTCGCGACTATATCCGGGTAAATTCTACGCCTTGCCGCAGGCGCCGCAACAATTCAAACAGTTATTGATGGTCGGAGGCCTAGATCGTTATTTTCAATTGGCGCCTTGCTTCCGCGATGAAGACACTCGTCTCGACCGCCATTACGGAGAATTTTACCAGCTTGATATGGAAATGAGTTTTGCGACGCAGGAGGATGTTTTTTCCATCATGGAACCTTTGATGATTGAAAGCGTCAAACGATTTAGCACCAAGAAGTTGGCGGCGCTTGATGCCGAAGGACGATTCCGACGCCTGGCCTGGCGCGAAGCAATGGAAACTTACGGTTCTGACAAGCCGGATTTGCGTTATGGACTGGAGATAAAAAATATCAGCCAGGTTTTTGCCAACTGCGGTTTTCCCGGTTTTGATTCGGCCGAAACAATTTATGCCTTGCGCGTCGACGGAGCGGCCGATTTCAGCCGCAAAGTAATGGATGAATTGAAAGAATTGACCGCTCGTAAAAAATTATCAGCCTTTGCCAGTCTTGTGGTTGAAGGCGACGGTTCGATTAAGAGTTCGCTCAGTAAAGTGGTCGCTCCCGAGATGTTGATGAAGGCGGCGCAAAAAACCGAAGCTGTGCCCGGAGATTTAGTTATTTTTGCCGCTGGAAATTGGCGCGAAGCCTGTGAAGCGCTCGGACTTGTCCGCGTTGATTGCGCTAAGCGTCTTAATTTAGTAGATCGCAATTCAGCGGCCTTTTGCTGGATTACTGATTTCCCGATGTATGAATATTCCGAACTTAAGCCGGGCACGATTGATTTTGGACACAATCCTTTTTCAATGCCGCAAGGAGGAATGGAAGCGGTCAAGACTAAAAATCCTTTGGAAATTTTGGCTTATCAATATGACTTGGTTTTGAACGGTTTTGAAGTTTCGAGCGGCGCGGTTAGAAACCATGAACCCGAACTTCTTTATAAGGTGTTTGAAATTGCCGGTTATGACCGATCCGAAGTCGATCGTCGTTTCGGCGGAATGATTCGCGCATTTAAATTCGGCGCTCCGCCGCATGCCGGCAATGCCCCCGGCGTCGATCGCATTTTAATGGTATTGAATGAATGGGATTCGATTCGCGACATGTACGCTTTTCCTAAAGACGGCCAGGGCCGGGATTTGTTGATGGATTCTCCGAGCGAAGTAGACAAGACTCAGCTTGATGACCTAAATATAAATATTAAAAAACTTTAAAACTATGATGCTAAGCAAACACAATAACGCCAAGTATGCGTTTCTGTACATGTTCTCACTGGTCGCGCTTCTCTTTGTCGCGCTCGGTACGGGACAAGTCTTTTTTCACGGCATAACTAAATATGTCAGTGATGTTTTGACGACCTATCCGAATTCGTGGATGGAATTGTCGACCGCGATTTCTTTCTTGATTATTTCGATTCCGATTTATTTCTATCTGGCTTACTATCTAAACAAGAGTTTGAAGAATGGCGAGCTTGATAAAGATGCGGCCATTCGCCGTTGGCTTGTTTATTTCATTTTATTCGTTTCCTCGGTGGTGGCCGTTGTTTGGTTAATCGTAACGATCAACAATTATTTGGACGGCGAACTCGCTCTGCGCTTTATGTTAAAAGCGGCCACGGCAATAATAATTTCAGGCATCATATTCAGCTATTATTTTTACGATATCCGACGGGATAAGATCAAGGACAAGGATGTTGTTGTCAGAACCTTTTTTATCGGGACTTTGATTATTACGGTCGGTGCCTTGGTTTTCAGTTTTTTCTTCGTTGAAACGCCTAAAGAGGCTCGCGCCCGCAAGCACGACTCGATTATTCTCGATCATTTCACGCAATTGGACAGCGCAGTGAATACCTTCTACACCAAAACGGATCGCTTGCCCAATTCGCTTGAAGAAGCTTTGACTGAAAGCCCTTATTTGAACTTGGCGACTTTTAAGGATCCAAACTCGGGCAAAGGTTACGAGTACAAGAAAATTGATGCCTCGACTTATGAACTTTGCGCGGAATTCATGACCGATAACCGCAACCCGGAAAATCAGAGAACCTACGCTTACGCCGATCGCTGGCCGCATGAAAGCGGTTATCGTTGCTTGAAGCAAAAGGCGCTTGATTTCAATAATGCCGATCAGGGCGGTTTAAAGCCGATTCGTTAAGGTTTCATGAACATAAAGCTTGAACAATTCGAAGGGCCGCTCGCTTTATTGGTCAAATTGATTGATAAGGCCGAGCTTGATATTACTCAATTGAGTTTGGCTCAGGTGGCAGATCAATATATCGCCCACCTGAAGTCCATGACCGATTTAAACCCTGATGAAATGGCCGATTTTTTAGTTGTCGCCTCGCGCCTGCTTCTAATCAAAGCCAAAGCTTTATTGCCATATCTCTTGCCCGAAGAGGAGCAGGCGATTGAAGATTTGGAACATCAGTTAAGGATGTACAAAGAATTCATGGAAGCTTCTAAAAAAATTGAGAAAATGGTCGCCGGCAAGCATTTTATGTTTCAACGCGTTTTTAACCGCAAATCCTTGGTCGCTAATTTGGGAATCTTTGCTCCTCCGAAAAATTTGAACGGCGCGATGATGGCGGCTATCTTCCAAGAAGTGATTATGAACATCAAGCCCGTCATTACCGAAAAGCTCGAAGAGGGGATGATTATGATGACAATCAATATCGAAGAGAAAATAAAGTTGATTCAGCAATCGGTCGTCTCAAAAATTCGCTCGCGTTTTTCCGAGCTTATCAGTCAGGCGACTTCCAAAGTGGAAGTCATAGTCAGCTTTCTTGCCATGCTTGAATTGATGAAACAGAGAACGATTAACGCCGATCAAGACGGACTTTTCTCTGAAATTGAAATATTCAAATTAGAATTGGAAAATCAAAACCAGCTATGAACTTAAAAGCCTCTTTAGAATCACTGCTCTTCGTCGCCGCCAAACCCTTGAAGGTTAAGGATTTGGCCGAATTGACCAAGGCTCCGGCTGAAAAAATTGAAGCCGCGTTAGCCGAATTGAGCAAAGAATGCCAAAGCGAAGCCCGCGGCGTCGTTCTAGTTAAGCAGGGTAGCAGCTACCAAATGGTCAGCGCCCCTGATCAAGCATTGCTGATTAAGGAATTTATCAAGGATGAAACCATGGGCGAGCTGACTCGTCCTTCGGTTGAAGCTTTGACAATTATCGCCTATCGCGGACCAATCGCTAAAACCGATTTGGATCGTATCCGCGGCGTAAACTGCGCTTTGATTTTGCGTAATTTGTTATTGCACGGCTTGATTGAAGCCAAGGAAGATAAGAAAAAAGGCGAAACATATTACACCGTGACTTTGGATTTTATCCGCTTTCTCGGCATTGCCGATATAACTCAATTGCCTGATTACGAAAGACTTTCTAAAGACGACACCTTGGACCGGATTTTAGCCGGCTCGGAAGCCGAAACGGTTTAATTCAATATGCCGGCCCTCGCAGGCATCATAATCTTGATTATTTATTTCGCAGTTTTCGGGCTGTCTTTTTTGCCGTCGCCTCATTCAACTCTTTCAATTCCGAAAAGGAACTTGCCTCCGGCATCTTTACAGCAAGATAGACTTAGGCTCGAGGCGGCGAGCGCAGTTGTTATTGATACAGAAACTAAGGCGCGCGTTTTCGATTACAATGGTGATCAAGCAAGACCGATTGCGAGTTTGACTAAATTAATGACCGCCTTGGTTTTTTTGGATCATAACCCGGGCTGGGACAAAACAATAGTTATCAGCGAAGTTGATTTGCGCGGTGGCGCCAAAGCCAATATTTTTGTCGCAGATCGAATCAAATTGTCCGACTTGTTCAAGGCCGGTTTAATCGCTTCTGATAATACGGCTATTACGGCCTTGGTTCGATCGACCGGATTGAGCGAAGAAGATTTCGTAGCGGCGATGAATGAGAAAGCCAAGGCCTTGCGTTTAGGCGGCTTGGTTTTTAAAGACCCGACCGGCTTGAATCCGGCAAACCAGGGGAGCGCCGTAGCCGTAGCTAAGTTAGTGGACAGCGCCTTTAAGAAAACTGAAATTGCCGAAGCCTTGGCTTTAAGAAATTATCGTTTTCCGGTTTCTTCAAATGTTGAACGCGAGGTTAAAACCACCAATCAATTAATCGGTCGGCGGCTGATTAAAAGCATTTTAGTCGGCGGCAAAACCGGTCATCTCGATGAAGCTGGCTATTGTTTTGCCGGAGTGTTCAAAAGCGGACAGCGAGAGTTTATAACAGCCGTTTTGGGGGCGCCCGAAGATGCCGCCCGGTTCTCGGAAACGCTTGATATTCTTGACTGGACGTTGCGGGCCTATTTATGGGACAATATTAATAAGTAATATGTATTTGATTGCTAACTGGAAAATGAATCTTTCAATCAAGGACAGCATCGCGCTGGCCGAGGAATATCGCAAACTTTTCAAAAAAAATTCCGCGGAAATCGTGGTTTGCCCTTCTTTTACCAGCCTGCCTTTTGTATGCAAGGCTTTGGAAAAATCCAACTTGGCAGTCGGGGCGCAGGACATGTTTTGGGAAAATGCCGGTGCTTTTACCGGCGAAGTATCGCCTAAAGATATTAAGGAGCTCGGCGCCGAGTATGTGATTATCGGCCACAGCGAACGACGCGAATATCAGGCCGAAGAAGATTGGATGATACGGCGTAAAATCGAGGCGGCGCTAGCTAATCGTTTGATTCCGATTCTATGTATCGGCGAGTCGGCCGAAGATCACGAAAGAGATGAGCGCGAAGAAGTTTTGTCGCGCCAGTTGGCTGAAGCGCTTGACGGTTTATCTCTCAATCTCGGCCAGTCTTTGATTGTCGCCTATGAACCGGTTTGGGCGATTGGCTCCGGCGTAACGCCTGAAGCTGAAGAGATTGCTTATGTTACTGATGTCATCAGGGTTTTATTGCGCCGTTATTTCGGCGACCGCTCGGACCGGGCTTGCGCCGTTCTGTATGGCGGCAGTATTGATGAAACAACCGTGATTCCGATTATGGAATCGGGCATCGACGGTTTTTTGGTCGGCGGTGCTTCGCTGAAGGCTAGAGAGTTTTACCGTCTGGCTGAGCGTGTGATACACTAAATTTATGATGAAACAAAATATCATATTTGAAGCGCCCGCTGATGTACCGGCTAATAAGCGCTCTCAATATCTGAAAAATTTACGTCTCTTGACCAAAGGAACCGGCCGGTTGTTTTTGTTTGCCGGCGATCAACGCGTTGAACATCTTAATGATGATTTTTACGGTCCGGGTATTCCCGTTGATGACGCCGACCCGGAGCATCTTTTTCGCATCGCGGCTTCATCGCGTATCGGCGGCTTTGCCACTCAATTGGGTTTGATTGCTCGTTACGGAAATACTTATTCGAAGGTGCCTTATATTGTTAAACTTAATTCTAAAACCAATATAATTTCCGAAAGCGAGGAAGATCCTTATAGCGCCGCTTGGTTCGATGTCCGAGAAGTTGTTGCCTTTGCCAAACAATCGGCTTTGCAAATTCCGGCCGTCGGTTATACCGTTTATTTGGGGAGCAAATTCGAGGCCGCTATGTTGCGCGAAGCCGCGCAGATAGTTTGGCAAGCGCATCAAGCCGGTTTGGTCGCTATTTTATGGATTTATCCGCGCGGCCGAGCCGTTACCAATAAATACGATCCGCATTTGATTGCGGGAGCAGTTAATGTAGGCACCGCCTTGGGCGCTGATTTCATCAAAGTTAACCGACCGAACGCGGGTTCGGCCGAAGCTTTAACCGAAGTGATTTCTTCTGCCGGGAAAACCAGAGTGCTTTTCGCCGGCGGAGCGGCCGTTGACAGTTCCGAGCTTTTAGCCTCAATATATCTTCAGGTCCATCGTTTTGGCGCCGCTGGCGCCGCCCTGGGCCGCAATATTCATCAGCATCCTCTTAAAGAAGCGATTGCACTTGCCAATGCGGTAGCCGCAGTCGTTTATGAGGGGCAGTCTCCCGAAGCGGTTCGCCGTTTCCTCGTAAAAAATTAATCAGTATGGAATATACTATCGGCTTAGCGGTCGTGATCGTTTCTTTAGTGGCGGCCGGCATAATAGTCGGACGCAAATTCGGGCTTTTGGCAAATATTGATGTTGATCAAGTCGCGAGCGAACGCGCCCGTGTTTTAAAACAGCAAATTATCGCCGACCGATTACGTCGACGTTTGAGCAAATGGAGCTTCCTGATTATCCGTCTAGTCAAACCGATCTCCCGCTTGTTGCGCAACGGTTTTGATTGGTTTTATGATTTGCTCAATTCTATGCAGAGAGCTCAGGCCAATCGTGAAGCGGCGCTTAATCAGGAAATAGACAAGCGAATCGAAATATTATTATCCGAAGCCGAAGACTTGGTCGCTAACGAACGCTTTGAGGCGGCTGAAAAAAAATATATAGAAATTATCGGACTGGAACCGCATAATTTTTCAGCCTTTAAAGATCTTGGCGAAGTCTATTATCGCAAGCAAAGTTTTGACGAGGCTCGCCAGACCCTTGAGCATGCCTTGCAGTTGCGACGCCGTAATTCCGGCGACACGGTCTCGGGCGAGAACAGCAATATTGATCTTGAACTGGCCCAGGTCCATTATTTGCTGTCTTTGGTATATGAGGAAAATGGTGAATTGGCCAAAAGCATTACCGCCCTTAAGCGGGCATTGAAAATAGAGCAAAACAGCCCCCGTTATCTTGACAGATTGATAGAAGTTAGTATAATTAAAAAAGACAAAATTACGGCCCTTGAAGCTCTCTCCAAGCTCGAGACAGCCAATCCTGAGAATCAGAAGCTCGAACAATTCCGTAGCCGGATTGCCGAGCTCTAATTATTTCTCGCTTTGTCACTCGCCGTTGTAGCTCAGCTGGTAGAGCAACTCCATGGTAAGGAGTAGGTCCGCGGTTCAAATCCGCGCAACGGCTCACCATATGGGTCGGTACCGAAGCGGTCAACCGGGACAGACTGTAAATCTGTTGGCCTTGCGCCTTCGAAGGTTCGAATCCTTCCCGGCCCACATAATTAAATATAAACACAGATATGTCGCAAGATAATATGATAAAGATGCAGTGCACTGAGACGGGCGAAATTCGCCGCACGCATAAGAACAAGAAGACTTTGAAAGGTCGTCTTGAGCTTAAGATGTTCTCGAAAAAAGCCGGCAAACACACTCTCCATCGCGAGACCAAATAAAGAGCTTCGCGGCTCTTTTTTGCGGGATTAGTATAGTGGCAGTACAGGGGTCTCCAAAACCTCTAGCGGGGGTTCGATTCCCTCATCCCGTGCCATCATTAAAACAGCCTTAGGGCTGTTTTTATGTTATTGACAAAGTATTGTTAATATGTTATCGTTGGCTTAACAAACCATAATTAGCTGAAAGGAAAAAGCAAGTAATGTTTAAAAATTTAATATATTTAATTGTTTTATTTTTTGTAGTAATATTTTCATCTTGCTCTAATATCTGCAGTGATAGCGCTGCCGGCAGAGATATCTCAAGTGGAGTGCTTATAACATTTGATATTGATAACGCTAGTATTATTAACAGGGGTGATACGGTAGCGCTTGTTAAATACAATGATGAAGAATGGGAGATGGATGATAAATTGTTTTATGAAAAAGATACGTTGTTTTATAATGATGAAGGTGCGGTAATTATAAGGCGCGTTGTAATAACCGGGATAGATTACGGCGCCGGTATTTAAAGTATCTTTATTATCATTTAAAGGTCTGAATAAAAATTCAGACCTTTTTTTATGCTATGATGTGTTTATGAGAATTCCGACAAGGCGAAATGACTTTAAGGGGCATGCGCAAGATCCGCACATGACCCAATCAAAGTTCAATGAACTTCATGACAAATTAGAGCGCTTGAAAAAAGTGACTCGTCTTCGCTTAATGAAAGAAGTTGCGACCCATGCCGAGAACGGAGATTTTTCCGAGAATGCGGCGTATCAGATAGCCAAAGGAAAATTACGCGGCGTTAACGACGCCATACATTATTTAGAAGAGCATTTGAAAAAAGCGATTATTATTTCAAAAAACAATTCCGGCCGGATTGATATTGGCTCAACGGTTACTGTAGAAGTCAATGGAAAAGAGAAAACTTTTACTATTCTTGGTTCATCCGAGGTTGATCTATCGCAAAATATTATTTCTCATAGTTCGCCGATCGGCGCCGCTTTGCTGGGCAAAGGGGCGGGGGAGAGGGCGGTAATTTCTGCTAACGGAAAACAAGTCATTTATACTATTCTTGAAGTGAAATAAAAAAACCGCGGACCAATGTAGTCTGCGGCTTAAATTTGGAATGTATTTTTACACTCCCATGTTTTCTTTCTGATAAAAATGCAATTCTTTGCCTGTTAATCTATGAACAATATCATGGTATTCAAAGCTGGCGGTCTTTAAAACATCTTCCGGAACTTCAAGCTTGTCGATAAAATCAACATGTTCGGGGATTTGAGGTTTGAGGTTGTCAATCCCAATTCCCCACGGCGTTTTTACCTGCTTGCCCCAATTTCTAATAATTTGTTTGTCTTTGAAAGGTGGATCCGCGTGCTCCGCCATGGCCCTTTCATATTCATCTCTCATGCAGAATCGAGAGCTGTCTGGGGTAAAGCATTCATCAGCGAGCACTCCCAATTTAGATGAGCCTTCAAGCTTGGTGTCAAGTATCATTATGCCTTTTGCTGCCGCATGATTTAATACCGTTTCATATGCTTCCGATAATTTAACGATAAATTCTTCTCCCTTTTTCCCGGTCATGGCATAATATTGTTCCTGCGTAATATTCAAATCATGTCCAACCTCTTCTTTGGTTGATGGAGTAAAAAGTGCTTTTTCAAGTTCTGTCCATTTCTCAAGCCCCGGTTCCATTTTTATTCCTGCTGCCATGCCAGTTTCAAGGTAATTTTTATATACTGAGCCGCCGAAACATTTTCTGAATATTAATTCAGCCGGATCCATAAAGCCCCTTAAGTCCGCTGTTAATAAGCAATTTCCGATATTTAACTCCGGTAGAATCGTTTGCCGTATATCATAGGCGGCGTTAAAGCAGGGATTAATATTACTTGGAATAAGATGATTTTGTAGAGAAGTTAAAATTTCAGTCATCCAGAAATGTGTCAGGGCCGTTAGGCAAGCTCCTTTGAATGGAACCCTAGCATTAAGGACAAAGTCAAAAATCGATACTCTGTCACTCGCAACCGAGAGCAAACCTCTCTGTGGGATTTCAAAAGTATCGCGGACTTTTCCTTGATGAATCATTTTAAAACCGGCATTCAATAAATAGGCGCTAGTTTGGTCTATTTTTATACCTGCGGGTATGTGTGCCATTGGTTGTTCTCCAATTTAATTTATTTGTGAAATAGCTTTAATTACGCCAATCTTAGCACCGCGTCAGATTTTGTCAATTGATTGACAAACGGCTCTATATCTCTTAAAGTAGCGGTAATATTGTAATTTAACATTTATATAAAAGAAAGTAGAGGTGAGGCTTGTTCTTAACCACGTTCAAAAAGGCCGACGAAAATGCGTTGGCGGCAATTAACGAAGAAATGAGCATCCGGGGAACCAAGGAAGTATTTTTACTGTTTTCCATGGGCAGCCAGTTTGATCATTTGATTAAACAGAAACTCGATCAGCTGGGAGTTTTTTGCTTAGTGGCTGACCCGGGTTCGGTTAGAGCCGAAGATGTAAAAATGCTTAAACCCATCGGAATTATTTTGTCGGGCGGACCTGTTTCCGTCTATGAGGATTCCGTACCCTTTGATAAGGAGATTTTTGATATCGGTATACCGATACTCGGAATCTGCTTGGGTTTTCAAATGTGGGCTCGTCATATTGGCGAGGAAGTCAAAGCCTCGCATAAGCGGGAATTTGGCGTTCATCAATTTGAAGCGATACATAAACATTGCTCATTGTTGGAAGGTATTCCGGCGCGCAGTCCGGTTTTGCAGAATCACGGAGATATTATTGACGACCAGACAGGTCTGATATATAGCTTGGGCTTTACTGAAAATTCTCCGACCGCCGCAGGTTATTACCGACATTTATGGGGAGTGCAATTTCATCCCGAAGTTGAAGAAACAAAATATGGCTTAGAGATATTTGGAAATTTTTGCTTTAAAATATGCAAGGCCAATGACCGCTTCCCGGCAGAGAAAGCCGCGGAAATCAAGATAAATGCTTTGGCTAAAAAAATCGGTAAAAATAAAAAAGTTCTCATGGCTTTATCCGGCGGTTCGGATTCAAGTACTGCGATTTATCTCTTGCGCGAAGCTAAGGAACAAAGCGCTAATCCGAATAAGATTGAAGCTTTATACATTAAGGGAATTGATAGACCGGATGACGAAGCTTATGTAATTAAGTTTTTTTCCCATGAACCATGGCTCAATTTGAAAATCATTGATGCTACCGATGAATTTTTAAAGGTCTTGGCGGGAAAAATTACGATGAAAGATAAAAGGATTGCCATGCGCTCGGTTTATAAAGAGGTGATTGAAAAATATGCGGTTAAAGTTGGAGCTGATTATATTGCCCAGGGCACGCTCTATACCGATATTTCGGAAAGCGGTTCAGGCTATAGCTCGCAAGCAGTCAAGGCTCAAATCAAACTGCATCATAATGTAAATCTCGAATTTTTCTTGCCGGAGCTTTGTCCTTTGGATGATTGCGTTAAAGATACGGGCAGAAACATAGGCCGGCAAATAGGCGTTCCGGAAGAATTGCTGATAAAGCATCCTTTTCCCGGCCCTGGCTTAGTCGTTCGTATTGAAGGGGAAATTAACGCTGATAATTTGATAATAGCCAGACAGATTGACGGAATATATATTGAAGAACTTAGAAAAGAAAATTTATATCATTCTGTTTGGCAGGCCGGCGCCGTAGTTACAAGATCAATTGTTACCTGCGGCAAAAGCGACGGAGCTGTTGAAGGCATAGTTGTGGCTTTATGGGCTGTTTGGAGCACTAACGGCTTCACGGCTAGTGCGGCGGAATTGCCCTTTGATTTTATAAAACACGTTTCCCGGCGCATCACCAATGAAGTGCGGGAGGTCGGAACAGTTGTTTACCGTTGTTCTGACAAACCACCGACAACGATTGAATGGGGTTGATTAAAATACCAACCCAGCTTTTAAAGGACTGCTTAAAAAACAGTCCTTTTTTATTATTATTCAGGCTGGATTTTATCGATTTTTCATGATAGACTGCCCTATATGCCATCTAGTGATTGGCCGATTATAGGCAATACTCAAGCAAGAGATTTTTTTGAATCTCTGCTTTTATGCGAACGCCTTACTCCGGGTTCAATCGGCGGTACCTATATCATCAGCGGTCCCGACAAAGTGGGACGCGGTTCTTCAATAGAATATTTCGTGCGGCGCTTGCTGGGTAATGATGAACAGCACAGCGGCGGCACGATTGATATGTGGCCCGATGTTTTTCGATTACGCCGCAAAGAAGACAAGCGTGAGATCGGCGTCGATCAAGCTCGGGAGTTCAGCGCCCGTTTGGCGCTTAGCTCTTTTTCCGATTCTTACCGCGTCGGCATTATTCATGAAGCTGATCTTTTAACTATCGAGGCCGCCAATGCTTTATTGAAATCTTTGGAAGAGGCGAGTGACCGCGCGATTATTTTTTTGGTTACCGAAGAGGCCGACCGTTTGCCCCAAACGATCCAATCGCGTTCGCAAATTATTCATTTCCGACCGGTGGCCACCGATGAAATTTATGAATGGTTGGCCGAAGAGCAAGGTTTGGACCGTCCTTTTGCTAAAAACATAGCTCGCTTGTCAGCCGGGCGCCCCGGCTGGGCGGCTGAATTGGCTCGTGATCGTGATTTGTTGGAAAATTATTTGAAGCCGGCCAGAATTTTTGTCGACGCCTTCGGATTGCGTTTGCATGAGCGCTGGAAAAGCGCCACCGCTTTATTGAGCGGTTTAAAGGGAGCGCAGGCGGCTGAAGCGGCTGAGAATTGTTTAAAGGCCTGGCGGCAGGTAACGCGTGATGTTATGATGGCCGGCTTGAATCAGCCTGAGCATATGCGCTATGCTTTTCTTGAGAATGAAATAAGAGCCTTGTTGCCGAATTTCGGCTTAAGCGAGGCGCGCCGGCTTGAAGATCGTTTGCGCAAGGGCGCGGAGTATCTCAAAGCCAATGTTAATCCGGCCAATGTTTTAGAAAATATTCTTATCGCTTTATAAAAACATATGAAACGACCATTTTATTTGGCCTTCATCGGCCTTGTTCTCGGAGCCAGCGTTTTGTCGGGCTGTACTCTTAATCTTGGTTTTGGAGGCGGTCCCAAGGGTCCTGACGGAGGCGTTTATAAAACGACCCTCAAAGGTGAAACTTGGCAAGCCAAATCTTTAATTCCGACAACTGCCGGCCGCCCCGGCACCATCAATAATTTTGACGCTTCAGTTTTGGTGATGGATCCCAGCGATAATAAAGCGCTTTATTACGGAACTGTCGAAAACGGCTTGATGTACAGTTACGACGGCGGCGATGAATGGTTTCCGGTGGTCGGCTTAGGAAGAGTCACAATAAATTCCGTGGCCGTTGATCCGATGGATAAATGTACGATTTATGCCGCGATTGAAAACAAAGTAATGAAGAGCGAAGACTGCAGCAGAACTTGGACCCAATCTTATTTTGACAATGAACTTGATTTGACCGTTTCAAGCGTTGTAGTCGATCATTATGACAGCCGCAATGTGTATTTTGGAACTTCGCGCGGCGAAATAATCGCTTCATCAGACTACGGCAAGAGTTGGCGGACTTTGAACCGTTTTGAAGATGAAGTCATTAAAGTCGTTGTCGCTCCGGCCGACAGCCGAGTCATTTTCGTGGCGACTGAAAGAAAGGGGCTTTTCCGTTCTATGGACAGGGGAAACACTTGGCTTAGCCTTGAGGCCGCTTTGGAAAGTTTTCCTGATGCTAACCGATTCCGTGATTTGTACGTTTCTAAAGTACAGCCCGGCTTCGTGCTTTTAGCCAATAACTACGGTTTATTGAAAACTATCAACTACGGCGACGATTGGACTGCCTTACAGTTAATTACTCCTGAAAAAGAAGCGACGATTAACGCCGCCATAGTCAGCGAACAGAACACGAAAGAAATATTTTATATTACCAATACGACCTTTTACGGAACCTTGGACGGCGGAGAAAATTGGACGACCAAGAAGTTGCCCTCGACCCGCTCCGGTTGGTCCTTGGTGGCCGATCCCAAAGACATCAATACGATGTATCTAGGAGTTAGACATATTAATCAATAATTATTTATGAGTTTATATTTAGATTCAGCCAAACCGAAGTTTAAACAAGCGATTGAATTTTTCGAGCGCGAAGCCGCGACTTTACGAACCGGACGCGCCAATCCCTCTATGCTTGACGGAATTCATGTTGAAGCTTACGGTTCTACGATGCCCTTGAACGGCGTCGGCAACATTGCGGTTTCGGACGGGCGCTCTATTGTTATCTCGCCATGGGATAAGAATGTTCTAAAAGATATTGAGAAGGCGATCGTCGCCGCGGATTTGGGCGTCGGTGTTGTTAACGAAGGCGATAAAATCCGATTGACTGTTCCGATGTTGACCGAAGAAAACCGCAAAGAATTGGTTAAGAAGTTGAATGTCAAAATGGAAGACGCGCGCATTGTTATTCGTCAAGTCAGAGATGAGGCCAAACAATCAATAGAAAAAGCTTTTGAAGAAAAAGAAATCGCCGAAGATGATAAATTCCGTTTTGTTAAAGAGTTGGATGAAGCGGTTAATGCCTACAATGAAGAATTGAAAACCGCGCGCGATCACAAAGAAAAAGAAATAATGACCGTTTAATATGATTATCACAATTATAATTTTTTTCGTCCTTCTGAGTATTTTGGTTCTCGTCCATGAGTTCGGACATTTTTGGACAGCGCGTCGTTTTGGCGTCGGCGCTGAAGAATTCGGACTCGGTTTTCCGCCCCGGCTCTTCGGCTGGTATCGCAATAGCGCCGGCAAAGGAATATTCTTTTGGGGAAATCGTGAGATAAAAGATTGTCCAACAACGGTGTATTCTTTCAATTTGATTCCAATCGGCGGTTTTGTGAAAATCAAAGGCGAGAACGGCGATGATCCCAATGATCCATCCAGTTTCGCCAATAAAACTTTGGGCAAGCGAGCTTTGATTTTGTCGGCCGGCGTTATTATGAATATTATTTTAGCCGCGGCGATTATTATCGGAGGATTGACCGCCGGTTTGCCGCAGTCGATCGACGAAGGCGCTTTGCCTAAAGGCGCCATAGTTTCTGAACGCCGGGTTCAGATTATGCAGGTTTTGCCGAATTCCCCGGCTGAGGCGGCCGGACTTAAAACCGGCGACGCCATCCTTTTGATTAACGATCAAGCATTCGCCACTTACGGCGAAGTGCAAAACTACGTCGGCGATAAGGCCGGCCAATCATTGACCTATGTTATAGGGCGCGGCGCTGAACAATTAACCAAAGAAATCGTGCCGCAAAAGCTCGAGGGTTCTGACCGCTCCGGTATTGGCGTTTCAATTGCTGAAACGGGTATAGTCAGATTGCCTTGGTACCGAGCCATTGGCGAAGGCATTAAGTTGACCGGGCTGATGATTTGGGCTATTATTATCGGACTTATCAGCATTATCGGCCAATTATTCTCGGGGCAAAACGTTTCGGCTGATGTGGTCGGTCCGGTGGGCATCGCCGCCTTAACCGGGCAAATGGCCGATCTTGGCTTTGCCTATTTGGCGCAGTTCGCGGCGATTCTTTCCTTGCATTTAGCCATAATCAATTTCTTGCCTTTTCCGGCCTTGGACGGCGGCCGCGTGCTCTTTCTCTTGATTGAAAAGTTCAAAGGCTCGCCGGTTCGCCAAAAAACCGAAGCCATCATCCATAACATCGGTTTTCTTGTTCTGATTGGCTTGATTATCCTCGTAACCTTTAAAGATATTATTAAGTTGTTCTAAGTATGCAGCCCAATATTAAATCCACCAATTTAGAATTGACCCCCGCCATCCGCGCTTATGTCGAGGAAAAGATGGCGATGATTGAAAAGTATTTAGGCAATCTTCAAACCGTCAATTTGGACTTTGAAGTTGAATTAACGACTAAACATCATCACAAGGGAGACATCTTTCGCGCCGAAGCCAACTTGGCAATCGCCAATGATTTGTTGCGGGTTGAAAAAGTCGAACCTGATTTGTATAAGGCGATAGATAAAGTCAAAGATCATTTGATCGATCTCATAAAAAAACACAAAGACAAACGCTTGGCCAAAAAACGTCCAAAGTCTTTATGAGTCTGTTGTCCAAGTTATTCGGCGACCCAAACGCCCGCATTATTAAGTCGCTTGATTCGATTATTTCCAAAGTCAACGCGCTTGAAGAAAAGTTCACCGCCTTATCGGACGATGAGCTTAAGTCCGTTTCGGAAGGTTTTAAGACTCGCGTGCAGACCGCCGAAAACGAAAAAGCCGCCTTGGATGAAATTTTACCCGAAGCTTTTGCCGCCGTGCGCGAAGCTTCTCGTCGCGTTATCGGCCAACGCCATTACGACGTCCAATTAATCGGCGGTATTATTCTGCACCGCGGACAAATCGCGGAAATGAAGACCGGTGAAGGTAAGACCTTGGTCGCGACTTTGCCTTTGTATTTGAACGCTTTGGCAGGCAAGGGCGCGCACCTCGTAACGGTTAACGATTATTTGTCGCGAGTCGGCGCCGGCTGGATGGCGCCGGTTTATCACGCGCTCGGTTTATCTACGGCCGTTATCGCGCATGATGATGCCTTAATGTACGATCCGGAATATACCGACGAAAAGCAATTTGATGAACGCTTGCGCCATTTCCGTTCGGTTCCGCGCCGCGAAGCTTATCGTTGCGATATTTTATACGGCACAAACAACGAATTCGGTTTTGATTATTTGCGCGATAATTTGGTCATGACAAAGGATGAAATGGTCCAGCGCGATTTTTATTATGCCATTGTCGACGAAGTGGACTCGATTTTGATTGATGAAGCCAGTACGCCTTTGATTATTAGCGCGCCGGCCGAAGAATCAACCGACCGTTATTATAAATTCGCTCAATTGGTTGAACGCCTGACAGAAGGCGAAGATTATAATATTGATGAAAAATTGCGCGCCGCGACCTTGACTGAGGCTGGTATTTCAAAAATGGAAGATTGGCTGGGCATTGAGAATATTTACGCCGCCGGAGGAATCAAAGAGGTCCATCATATCGAACAAGCGTTAAAAGCACGCGTTCTGTTTAAGCGCGACCGCGATTATGTTGTTCGCGACGGCGAAGTTATTATTGTTGACGAATTTACCGGCCGTATGATGTTCGGCCGCCGTTATTCCGAAGGTTTGCACCAAGCCATCGAAGCCAAAGAAGGCGTTAAGGTTATGCGCGAAAGCCAAACCCTGGCGACTGTTACTTTTCAAAATTATTTCCGCATGTACAACAAACTCGCGGGCATGACCGGTACGGCTATGACCGAGGCTGAAGAATTTTTCAAAATATATAAATTGGAAACCGTTTCCATTCCGACCAATCGTCCGACGGTTAGGCGTGATTTAAATGATTTGATTTATGCCAACGAAGAAGCGAAATTCAAAGCAGTTGCCGAAGAAGTTAAGCGCCGCCATGCTTTGGGTCAGCCGGTTTTAGTCGGTACGATTTCGATCGAAAAGAATGAATTGTTGGGTGAAATTCTTGAGCGCGAAGGCATTAAGGCCAATATCTTGAACGCCAAACAACATGAATCAGAAGCTCCGATTATCGCCCAAGCCGGTTTGCCGGGCGCGGTAACGATTGCTACTAACATGGCGGGACGCGGCGTCGATATTATTTTGGGCGGTACGCCATTTTCCAAAGAATCTTATGACCAAGTCGTTGCCGCTGGCGGTTTGCACGTTATCGGTACGGAAAGGCATGAAGCGCGGCGTATCGACAATCAGTTGCGCGGTCGCGCCGGGCGTCAGGGCGACCCAGGCTCCAGCCAGTTTTATGTCTCTATGGAAGATGATTTAATGCGCATCTTCGGCGGCAATCGGATGAAGAATCTGATGAAGACGCTTAATTTGCCCGAGGATACGCCGATAGAAAACAAAATCGTTTCCAAATCGATCGAGTCGGCGCAGCGCCGCGTTGAAGGCAATAACTTCGACATCCGTAAGCATTTGGTTGAATACGACGATGTTATCAATCGTCACCGCCATTCGATTTACGCGCGCCGCCGCGAAATCCTTGATATTTCTGAAAGCCCGGAAACAAAAGAAAGAACTTTGCGTGATATTATTTTGGAAATGGTTGAAGCGGAAATCGAATTGATTATTAGCGCACATACGGCCGCTGATTATGTCAAAGATTGGAATTTAAAAGAAATTAAAGAAAGTATTAAAACGATTTTTCCACTCGAGGGCGAAGTTCCGTCTAAGTTGGAGTCAATCGCGACCGATGCATCAAAATTAGATAAACTGGAGATCAAAACCGAATTGATTGAATACTTGACCAAGTTGTCGGCCGAGATTTACGAGAAGATGGCCAAGCTCGCCGCTGAAGCCGGCTTTGATTGGCGCGAGGTTGAAAAATCAGTGCTCTTGCGTTCGATTGACACTTTATGGATGGAACATCTTGAAGTTATGGATTATATGCGCCGCGGCATCGGCTTGCGCGGCTATGGTCAGCGCGATCCTTTGGTTGAGTATAAAAAAGAAGCCTTCCGGCTCTTTAATGAATTGGTTGATTTGATTCAGAAGCAAGTTGTTTATTCGATTTATAAAATCGGCGGTTTGCAGGAATTTGCTTTACCGAGCGTTAATCTCAACAATATTACCGTTAGTGCGCCAGCTAAGACTATGGGCGAGGGGACAACGTCGACAACGCAGGTTTTTGCGCGTACGAAGTTGAAGGACGCCGAGGGACACGTTGTCGGTCGCAATGATACCTGTCCCTGCGGTTCAGGCAAAAAATATAAGAAGTGTGGCCTGCTCAATACGGCCGAACATCAAGAATTGATGGCGAAAAAATAATATGAATTCTTTTGAAGAACCAATTTCCACCGATAATACAATAGAAACAATTGCTTCTTTATATAACCTCAACCCTAGCCAGGAAGAAAAAGATGATTTTGATGAGTGGCTTTCTAAACAAGCTTCAACGCTTGAGAATCCAATTTCGATTTTGAACGAAAACGATATATTAAATTATTTACCTCAATCCGGGAATTATACAGGTAACAGAGTTGAAGTATTTTTTTCCGGAGCCGAAAAAAGTTTCCTCGACGCGATTCATCATTACAAGGGGTCTTTTGAAATTGCGATTCATAAGTATAGTGAGCAGATTTTTTCCGTGGAGATTGGCAGTAAAACCGGAGGAGTGAGTCCAAAGGAAGATGCTCTTTATATTGGTCATTTTCATCCGGATATTGCCATTCAGAACTTAGACATACCGGAAATTGTTCGAGCTGAATTAATCCCCAGTCCCGGTGATATTAAGGGGTTTTTGAAAAATAGACAGTCCATCGCAAACGGCACGCTAATTGTTTCGGCACATGGAGAAAGTTCTGTACATTTAACCGATGATTTGAATAATATTACCAATGATGAGATTGAAACCCGCTTGAAGTCATTCAGCGAAAAATACTTTGATATATTTCTGAACAAAAATCCATTCAGTTGGTTAACGGAAGAAGATGTGATCGCATTTTATAAAAAACAGTTCGCCCTTGATATACGAATTAACAGTTAATAACTATGGAAACAGCCAACCACAATGTTGAACAACTGCACCATTTTTCCTGTGCGGTTTGCGGCAAGTGGTGGACGATCGGCGATGCGCCTGTTGAAAAAACCGATTGGCATTGTCCGTGGTGCGGAGAAATGAACAACTATGAATCCGTCAACTAATCAGGGTTTTATTATTGCTATCTGCGGCGGGCCGGGAACGGGGAAGTCGACCTTGGTTCATAAATTGACTGAACATTACGGCGCTACGCCGGTTTTTGAAGGTGAGGAATTTCCCGAACGCGTTAAGGAAAATTTGCGGGATAATAAAAATCAACTGGAATCGCGTTTGTTTTTCCGGAATTTATCAACCCGCATGTATCTCGAAGCTGAACGATTAAAAAAATTTGGTGAATTAGTTATCATAGATACATTCTGGCTAACAAATCATGTTTATACCGAGACTTGGCTTGATCATGATTTTCATAAAGAGCTTATGAATAATCTTTATGAGCTTGATTCAAAATTTTTATCAATGCCTGACTTAATGATTATTCTAGAATCTGACAAGGAACGCATTAGGGAGTTTATTATGAATAGAGGTAGACTATTTGAATTAAATGACGATACATTAAATAGATTTGTCTTAGCTAGTAATGCTTATCGCGGATTTTTTAAAGGCCACACAAACGCTTATTTTATTGATCGCAGTGAATTAGATTTTGAGAAACCCGAACACTTTAAAGTGGTTACTGATTTGATTGACGCGAAATTATGAGTGAGTCTTTGGTAAACAACCTGTGTTTTATACGCACGGAAGATAAATTATTACTCGCTCTAAAGAAGAGAGGTTTCGGGGCCGGCAAATGGAATGGTTACGGCGGGAAAGTTATGGCAGGGGAGACTCTAGAAGAATCAGCCGTTCGTGAAATTGAAGAAGAAGCCGGTCTTAAAGATATAAAGCTAGAAAAGCGCGGTTTAATTAATTTTTCTTGGGCCAGCGCTAAGAATCGTCCGATTGAGTGTCACATTTTTGAAATTACAGAATACCAAGGCGAACCAACAGAAACCGAAGAAATGAATCCCCAGTGGTTTCCAATAGATAACTTGCCATATAATCATATGTGGTCCGATGACCCGATTTGGCTTCCATTGTTTTTGAGCCGGCGGGGATTTAGGGCCGATTTCGTCTTTAATGACGATGATTCGGTCAAAAACCACAGTTTGAAAGAGCTCAGTTTTCCCCTTGATTTTTAAAGCCTATTAATCTACAATAGACAAATACAAACTAAAGCGAATATGAGTGAATCCCTATTTTCGAGAGTTTTCCTGCCCAAGGGCAGAAACAAGGTCTGGTGGGCCTTTATTTTTGTTTTAATATTAGGCATTGCTGGCGGTTTAGTGGCCTTTGGCAACTATTATAACCAAGCGATAGATAATTACAAATTGCTTTTTCCGCCTAAGGTTAAAGAAATTCCTTTCCGTCTCGGTTTGGATCTTTTGGGCGGTTCTCAGCTTGTTTATGACGCTGATGTTTCGGCTGTTCCGGCCGGAGAGCAGGGTCAGGCCGCTGAAGGCGCTCGCGATGTTATTGAACGACGCGTCAATGTTTTCGGCGTTTCCGAACCATTAGTGCAGGTTAATCGAACGAGCGACGGCAAATACCGTATTATTGTCGAATTGGCCGGCATTAAAGATATTCGTGAAGCCATTAAAAAGATCGGCGAAACTCCTTTGTTGGAGTTTAAGGAGCAACGTACTGAAGCCCCGACTCTCAGTCCTGAGCAAAAGAAAGAAATTGAAGATTATAATAAGACAGCCAAAATCCGCGCTGAAGAAGTTTTGGGAAAATTGTTGTCAGGCGGTGACTTTGCCGCTTTAGCGCGCGAGTACAGCGAGGATCTAGAAACCAAGGCTGACGGCGGTTCGGTTGATTGGGTAGCAAAGAACGAAGCCCCGGACGTGGCCAAAGCCGCTGAATCAATCGGTGTTGGAAAAACCAGCCGAGACCTTGTCACTACGACCGAGGGTTATGAATTATTGAAAGTTGAAGAGAAAAGACTGAAAGAAGTCAAAGCTTCTCATATTTTGATTTGTTATCAAGGCGCTGAAAAATGCGAAGGCAATCTAACTAAGGAGCAGGCTTACGCCAAAATAAAAGAACTAAAGGACAAAGCGACGCCCGCCAACTTTGCTCAGCTGGCCAAAGACAACTCGACTGAAGCCGGTGCCAAAGAATCTGGCGGAGACTTGGGTTGGTTTGCCAAAGGCGCTATGGTTGAACCTTTTGAAAAAGCGGTTTGGGAACAGAAGGTCGGTACGATTTCCTTTGTTGTCGAAACCAAGTTCGGTTATCATATTATTTTTAAGGCGGATGAGAACCCGGAATATAAATTGAGCCATATTCTCATTAAAACCAAGTCGGCCGAAGCTTTGCTGGGCGAAGATGCTCAGTGGAAAAATACCGAGTTGACCGGCCGTAATCTAAAACGCGCCAGTGTTCAATTCAATCCGCAAGATAATACGCCTCAGGTCAGCTTGGAATTTGACGAGGAAGGCGCCAAACTTTTTGAAGAAATTACCGGACGCAATGTCGGCAAACCGGTCGCCATTTTCTTGGACGGCTATGCTATCAGCGTACCAAACGTCAATGAAAAGATTACCGGCGGCCAAGCCGTTATTACTGGAAATTTTTCGGTCATAGAATCTCGAGAGCTAGCCAAACGTCTTAATGCCGGCGCCCTGCCTGTGCCGATTACTTTGGTTAATCAGCAAACTATCGGAGCTTCACTCGGTCAAGCCTCGGTTGATAATAGCTTGAAAGCCGGTATTGTCGGTTTGATTTTGGTGGCCTTGTTCATGATTATTTATTACCGCTTCTTGGGCTTTTTGTCGGTAATATCTTTGTTGATTTACGGTTTGCTTTCTTTGGCCATTTTCAAGCTTTGGCCGGTTACCTTGACCTTGTCCGGTATTGCCGGTTTCATCTTGTCTATCGGTATGGCGGTTGATGCCAACATTCTTATTTTCGAACGTCTCAAAGAAGAATTGCGCGCCGGCAAATCTCTGTCCTCAGCGATTCAAGAAGGTTTCTCTCGCGCTTGGCCCTCAATCCGAGATTCAAACTTCACGACTCTTTTGACCTGTATCGTCTTGATTGAATTTTCAACCAGCGCCATCAAGGGCTTTGCCGTTACCTTGATGCTGGGCGTTTTGTTGTCAATGTTCTCGGCCATCACCGTAACTCGCACTTTATTGCGCATGTTCTCGGAACGATGGTTTGAAAAGCATCATTGGTTGATTGGCTATCGAAAATCAAACTAAGCATATGGTAAACTTTATCTCTAAACGAAAGCTCTGGGTCTCGATTTCCGCTGTTTTGGTGGCGGCTTCTATTACGATGCTGGCGCTATGGGGCTTAAAGCTCGGAATTGATTTTACCGGCGGCAGTTTGCTGGAAGTTAAATTTTTGGGATCTGCCCCGAGCGTAACGGAAGTTGAAGAAAAATTGGCTGATTTACAGCTAAAGAGCTTGACCTCACAGCCGACTGAACAAAACGGCATGGTTTTGCGCTTCCAGGATACTTCCGAAGAAACCCATCAGGCGATTCTTAAGCGTTTGCCGCCTTTAGAAGAACTTCGTTTTGAAGCGGTTGGTCCTTCAGTCGGACAAGAGCTTCAGCGCAAGGCGATCTACGCCATTATCTTGGTCTTATTGACCATCAGTTTTTATATGGCCTGGGCCTTCCGCAAAGTATCTCGTCCGGTCGCTTCTTGGAAATACGGCGTTGTTACTTTAATTTCTTTGTTCCACGATGTTGTGATTGTTTTGGGTCTCTTCGCTTTTTTGGGCGAATTCTACGGCGTTGAAATAAATACTTCCTTTATTGCCGCGACCTTGACCGTGCTCGGTTTCAGCGTTCATGACACGATTGTTGTTTTTGACCGCATTCGAGAAAATTTGCCGCGCTCCAATCAGGACTTTGCCGGTACGGTTAATACCAGCTTGAATCAAACCATCGTGCGTTCAATCAATACTTCAGTTACTGTCATGTTGGTTCTGGCCGCCATTGTGTTTTTGGGCGGCGCTTCGATTCAATATTTCTCCTTGGCGCTTTTGGTCGGTATCTTTTTCGGAACCTATTCTTCGATTTTCCTCGCTTCGCCATTGTTGGTTTTCTGGGACAATTTCAGCCGACGCAATAACGCTTAAAGAACACAAAATTTGTACATCGCGCCGCTTTGTAGCGGCGCGATTTTGTTTTGACAAAGAGGCCTTTTTCGGCTACACTAAAGAGGAAATTTCTTACCTATGCGCCAATCAAATCTATTTACAAAAACTTTAAAACATGTTCCGAAGGACGAAGTCGCTCAAAGCGCCGTACTGCTTTTGCGCGGCGGTTTTGTTTATAAAGAAATGGCCGGAGTTTATTCTTTCTTGCCGCTCGGTTTGCGCGTTCTCAGCAAAATAGAAAATATCATCCGTGAAGAAATGGACTCCCTTGGTGGACAGGAAGTCGTTTTATCCGCTTTGCAAAATAAAGAGACTTGGTTACCGACCAATCAGTGGGATGATAAGAATGTGGATGTTTGGTTTAAGACCGCTTTGAAAAACGAAACTGAACTCGGATTGGCCTTTACGCACGAAGCGCCATTAACAAAATTGATGAAAGAATATATCAGCTCTTATCGCGATTTGCCGAAATATGTTTATCAGTTTCAAACTAAATTTCGCAATGAGATCAGAGCGCGTTCGGGCGTTATTCGTATGCGCGAATTTGTCATGAAGGATCTTTATTCTTTTTCCAAGGATTTAAAAGAACATGAATCCTTTTATGAGAAGGCCAAAGAGGCTTATTATAGGGTTTTTGAGCGATTGGGCCTTGGCGACAATACCTTTTTGACCTTTGCCAACGGGGGCGTTTTTGCGCCTTTTTCGCACGAGTTCCAAACCGTCTGCGAAATTGGCGAGGATACTATTTATCTTAATGAAAAAGCGAAATTAGCCATCAATAAAGAAGTATTTAACGATGAAGTTGTTGAAAATTTGGGTTTTAAGAAAAAAGACTTTGTAGAAAAGAAATCCGTTGAAGTGGGCAATATTTTTACTCTCGGCACCCGTTTCTCCGATGCCTTGGGCTTGGTTTATGCTGATGAGAAGGGAGTGAAGCAAAAGGTTATTATGGGTTCTTATGGCATTGGTCCGGCGCGCGCTATGGCCACTGTCGTCGAACTTTTCGCCGATGAGAAGGGGATTGTTTGGCCGGAAACGATTGCTCCGTTCAAAGTGCATCTTTTGGCGCTGGGCGATTCCGAACGGGTCCGCGAAGCCGCGGAAAAATTATATAAAGATTTTAAGAAAGCCAAAATAGAAATTTTGTTTGATGATCGCGCCAACGCCGGCAACGGCGAAAAACTCGGCGACGCCGACCTGATTGGCTGTCCCTGGCGCGTTGTCGTCAGCGAAAAAAGTTTAGATAATAATACCGCCGAAGTAAAACGTCGCCGCGAAGCCAAGGCTGAACAAATCGCGCTCGACAACGTCGTAGGTATTTGTAAAACCTAATTTGTGTTCAATAAATTTTTCGGAAAATTTTCTAAAGACTTGGGTATTGACCTCGGAACGGCCAATACTCTTGTCTATACGCCCGATAAGGGTATTTTAATCAACGAACCTTCGGTAGTCGCCGTTAATATGCGAACCGAAGAAATTCTGGCGGTCGGCGATGAAGCTAAGCGCATGCTCGGAAAAACTCCGTCGCATATTCAAGTCATCAAACCTTTGGTCGATGGCGTCATTTCCGACTTTGAAGTTACGGAAAAAATGTTGAAATATTTTATTGACAAAGCGCACACGGAGCAATTCACGCTCGTACCTCGGCCGCGCGTTGTCATCGGCATACCGCTTGATATTACGGAAGTTGAAAAAAAGGCGGTTGAAGACGCCGCCAAATCAGCCGGCGCGCGCGAAGTTTTTTTGGTTGAAGAAACCATGTTGGCCGCCATCGGCGCCCGCTTATCGGTTTCCGAGGCTAACGCGACTATGATAGTCGACATTGGCGGCGGAACAACCGAAATCGCCGTTATTTCCCTTGACGGCGCGGTTAACTGGAAAAACCTGCGTTTGGCCGGTAATTTTTTGAATCATGACATTATCCAATACATGCGCGAAGAATTCAACCTTTTGATCGGAGAACAGTTGGCTGAAGATATAAAAATCCGCATAGGTTCAGCCTCGCCCTTGAAAGAATCTTTGGAAATGAACGTGCGCGGCCGCGATTTGATGAACGGTTTGCCCAAAGAATTGCGCGTTACCGATTCGCAAATTCGCGAAGCGATGTCGCGAAGCATTCATCAAATAATTGATAACATCAAATTGATTTTGGAAACCACTCCGCCGGAATTGGTTGCCGATATTTACGAGTATGGCATTATCCTGACCGGCGGCGGAGCTCTTTTGCGCGGCTTGGATCAGGAAATCGCCGCGGCGACAAAGATTCCGGTAAGAGTTGCCGACGATCCCTTGACTTGCGTTGTGCGCGGTACGGGTATTTTGCTATCTGATCCGGCTTTATTGGCCCGGGTTATGATACCTAGCACCAAAGAATTATAAAACAAAATTATGAATAATCGCCGACCGCTCGCTACCTTCGCGGTCTTGGGCGGCATTATCATTTTACTTATTATTATCGGGAGCAACCGCTTTGGTACTTTGGGCGGCTTTACTCGCGCTGTTGCCAAGCCTTTTGCCGGCTTTATGCATCGGGCCGGCGAAATGCTGGCTTTTTCCAAAGAGCAGGCGACGAGCGAAGAAGCTATGGTCGCCTTGCGCTCGGAAAATGCGCGGTTGGCCGCCGAGAATGCCCTCTTGCTTACATTGGAAGACGAAAATCGCCGCTTGAGAGATTATTTGGTTTTTGCCGAAGCTCAAAAATCATCTTTGCAAATGGCTGAGATTATAGCTCGCGGAGTGCCGGGCGATTCTTGGCAGAATCGACAAACCGTAACTCTTAACCAAGGCAGTGACCAAGGCATTGCCGTTGGTATGCCGATTGTCAGCTCCGAGGGTGTTTTGGTCGGTAAAATCACGGCGGTTAAAAATAATATTGCCGAAGCTTGTTTGATGTACAGCGCCGATTGCCGCATTGCGGTGACAGTCGCCGGACGCGGTGATACTCTCGGTATAGCGCGCGGCGATCTCGGATTGAGCGTTTTAATAGAGTTGATTCCACAGACGCAAACCGTTAATGAAAGAGATGTTATAGTTTCCTCCGGTTTGGAAGCCGGCATGCCACCCGGACTATTGCTCGGCTATGTCAGCCGCGTTATTAAAGAGGGGAATGAATTATGGCAACAAGCCATTGTCGAGCCGGCCGCCGACGTTGAAACTCTGCGTTTTGTTGCCGTGCTTAAACAATGAGCCTTATGTCCAGAACTTGGTTTATTAATTTGATTGCCATTATCTTGGCCGCTTTGGCCGATATAGTTTTCGTAGGCTCTTTGCCCTTGTCTCTGCACAGTCTTCATTTAGTAGTACTCGGCATTGTTTTTGCGGCTCTCTTGGCCAATATAAGGGCCGCGGCTTGGTGGGCTTTGCTCGGAGGATTAATGTTTGAAATTTTTTCTTTCCGTTTTTTCGGTAGCCATTTAATTATCTTGTTTTTGGTTCTGGGCTTGGTATATTTTCTTTTTGAAAGGGTCATGACCAACCGTTCGGTTTATTCTTTGCTTATGATTGCTATTGGAGCGACGATTCTTTATGACGGTTTGTTCCTGCTGTTCGACTATTGGTCGGGCGTGCGACTTTTGCCGCCAAGCAGCTTATTTAAAGCGCTCGGCCTTTCTTTGGTCGTTAATGCCGTAGCGGCGATTTTCATTTTTTATATTTCAAACTTGGCGACCAGGCGCCTGCGTCCCGTCTTCCTGCCTTTTACCCGTCGATAATATGATGATACGTCGCCATAAAAAAATTATTGGCAGTGATCCTTTCACGATTCAAGAAGGGTCTTTTAAGGATGGAAATTTCCAAGGCAAGTTCCGCCGCGATTGGGTTGAAGGCGCTTATACGCCGACTGAGAGAGGAGAAGAAACAGTCGGCAACAAATTGGGCGCGTCGTTTATGGCCTGGGTTAAGTTCGGCGCGGTTTTCCTGCTTATAGTTTTATTGGGGCGTCTTGGCTGGTTGCAGGTCGTTAAAGGCGAATATTATCGGGACATGGCCAATGGCAATCGTTTGCGCCTAGAGCGAGAACAGGCCAACCGGGGAATAATTTATGATCGCAACGGCGTTCCGCTCGTGCATAACGTTGCCAACTTTTTGCTTTATTGTATTCCGGCCGATTTGCCCAAGGACGAGGTACAGCGAAATTCTTTGATTGATGCTTTGGCGAATTTGACCGGCCGCTTTGATGCCGAAGAAGTAAAAGCGGCCGTCAGAAAATTGGATGCTTCGCAATTGGAGTTTTATCAGCCATTCTTTATTGCCGACAACATAGAGTATGAAAAAGCTTTGAAGATCAAGCTGGAGGCGCCAAGCATGCCCGGCTTTGTTCTGTCTAACGCGAGCCGGCGCAGTTATGTTTTGCCGTCCCTGTCTTTTTCCCATCTCTTGGGCTATACCGGCAAGATCAATCCTGATGAATTGGCGGCCGATCGAAGTGAATATTCGCCGATTGATTATTTGGGTAAAGCCGGTTTGGAAAAGTCATGGGAAAATGAAGTGCGCGGAGTAGCCGGCATAAAACAAGTCGAAGTCGATGCTTTAGGTAAAGAAAAAAAAGTTGTCAGCGAAACAATCGCCGTTCCAGGCAATAATTTGATTTTGGCGATTGACGCCGCCGCTCAGCAAAAGTTGGAAGCGATTATGGCCAATCATTTGCAGAAAATGGGCTTGAAACGCGCGGCGGCCGTTGTTATGGATCCCAATAACGGCGAAGTAATTTCTTTGATCAGCCTGCCGGCTTATGACAATAACTTGTTTGCCAAAGGTATTTCAAAATCAGACTATTCTAAACTGGCCGATTCGGCCGACCTGCCTTTGTTCAGCCGCGCCGTAGCCGGCGAATATCCTTCGGGCTCGACAATCAAACCGATCGTGGCGGGCGCCGCCTTGCAGGAAAATATAATCTCGCAATTTACAACCTTTCTCAGCACTGGCGGCTTGCGCGTCGGACAATGGAGCTTTCCCGATTGGAAGGGCGGGGGACACGGCGTAACCGACGTGCGCAAGGCAATTGCCGAATCGGTTAATACTTTTTTCTATTATATCGGCGGCGGCTATGAAAACTTTACCGGCCTCGGCGTTGATAAAATTGTTTCTTATTTCAAAAAGTTTCTTCTCGGAACACGTTTGGGCATTGATTTGCCCAATGAAGGCGTTGGCTTCGTGCCGAGCAAAGAATGGAAGGAAGCTGTTAAAAAGGAACGGTGGTATGTCGGTGATACTTATCATATCGCCATAGGACAGGGTGATTTGATTGTCACGCCTTTGCAGGTTGCCGCCTATACTATGTTCTTTGCTAACGGCGGAACTATGTACCGTCCGCATCTAGTTAAGGAACTGACAGACCCAAACGGAAATTCGGTGCGCAAAGTCGAGCCGGTTGTAATTTCAAAAGATATTTTGAGTCCCGACAATATAAAAATAATTCGTGAAGGCATGCGCCAAACTGTTACTTCCGGTTCGGCGCGCAGTATGAGCTCTTTGCCGGTTGAGGCGGCCGGAAAGACGGGAACGGCGCAGTGGTCTTCAAAAAAAGATCCGCACGGCTGGTTTACCGGTTTTGCGCCCTATGACAATCCTGAAATTGTCATTACCGTTTTGGTTGAAGAAGGCAAGGGCGGTGATATCTCCGGCACGCCGATTGCAAGAGAATTTTTGCAGTGGTATTTCGGAGAGTATAAAAAGTGATTTAGCACTCTTGACGGTCGATTGCTAACAATGATACAATAGCTTTATATTAAGCTATTGTTTTTATATGGAAGAAAGAAAAAGGCTAATATTAGAGATAATTATCAAGGAACATATTGCCACGGGTTGCCCAGTGGCCTCTTCGACGATTGTGGAAAAGTACCATATGCCCGTCTCTTCGGCCACTGTCCGTAATGATATGGCCGAATTAGAGGAAGATGGCTGGATTGTTCAGCCCCATACCTCGGCCGGCCGTATTCCGACCGATAAGGCCTATGAACAATATGTCAAAGAAGTCGCCAATGCCGAATTGCCTAAAAGCGAAAGCGAGAGTTTGGCTCTCTCCGATCCTGAAGATGAAATCAAAGCCAAGGCTTCAGCTAAGCAATTGGCCGCCATGTCGGGCTTGGCCGTTGTTTGGGCCTTTCATAAGCACAATGTCTATTACACCGGTATTTCCAATCTTTTACAGCAACCGGAATTTAATCAACCGCAATTGATGTATGATATTTCATCGATTATGGATCGCATTGACGATATTGTCGGTGAAGTTTTTGATACCATAGCTTTTGAACCGCAAATTATGATCGGTCGAGACAGCCCCTTTGGAATTTTTTCCTCTACGATTATGAGCCGCTATCAGGGCAAGGATCGCGTCGGATTGATCGGCTTAATCGGACCGGTGCGTATGGATTACGCGCTTAACAAAGCCCGGATTGATTTTTTGATTAAGGAATTATCAAAGAAATAATATGACAAAGAAAGCAGAAGAACAAAAACCAAAAACCGATTGGGAAAAACAAAGCCAAGAGTTTGAACATAAATATAAACTCGCTTTGGCCGACTATCAAAACCTTTTGAAACAAACCGCCAAAGAACGAGTCGAGCTGGCCCTCTATTCCAATGAAGCTTTGTTGCTCGAGTTGATACCCGTTTACGACAATTTAAAATTAACTCTGCAGCATTATCCGCCCAACGGCGACGCCAATTGGCGAATCGGTCTAGAACATGTTCTCCAGCAATTTAAAAAATCATTTGAAATTAACGGCTTGAAAGAAATCAACGTTCAAGATAGCAAGTTTGATCCGCTGCGGATGGAGGCCGTTGAAACCGAAGAAACAACCGATAAAGACAAGGACGGTATGGTTGCTAAAGAGTTAAAAGGCGGTTATACGCTTCATGACAAAGTCTTAATTCCTGCGCGAGTCGCAGTCTATAAAATTAAAAATTAAATTTATAATCATATGACATCACTCATTAAATGGATGCCGATGCTTGAACCCTTTGAAGAGATGTCGAGCATTCCGGCCATCGATATGTACGAAGACAAAGACAATGTTATTGTCGAAACCCAATTAGCCGGCATTGATCCGGCCAAGGTCGATATCTCGATTGAAAATGATATTTTGTCCATCAAGGGCGAAGCGGAAAAACAAAGCGAAATCGACGAAAAAAATTATTATCGCAAAGAAATCCGTCGCGGTTCCTTCTATCGCTCGATTCAACTGCCGACCCATTGCTTGGGCAATGAAGCCAAAGCCAAGTCCGAAGACGGTATCTTGAAAATAACAATCCCCAAGGCTCCGGAAGCGAAGCCGAATAAGATTAAGATTGAAACTAACAAATAATATATGCCAAAAATTTTAGGAATCGATTTGGGAACGACTAACTCCGCCATGGCCATCATGGAAGGCGGCGCTCCCAAAATTATTGAGAATATCGAAGGTAATCGAACGACGCCCTCGATCGTGGCTGTTTCGAAAACCGGTGAGCGCTTGGTCGGCTTAACCGCTAAGCGCCAAGCCGTTACCAATCCGGAAAATACGATTTTCGCGGTCAAGCGCTTAATCGGACGCCGTTTCGACGATCCGGAAGTACAACGCGATTTAAAGAACATGCCCTTTAAGATTATTCAAGCGGGCGACGGCGTTAAGGTTAAGATTCAGGACAAGGATTATACGCCGCAGGAAATCTCGGCGATGATTCTTGCTAAATTAAAAGCCGATGCTGAAGCTAAGCTCGGCGAAAAGATTACCGAAGCGATTGTTACCGTCCCAGCTTACTTTGATGATTCTCAGCGCCAGGCAACCAAGGACGCCGGAAAAATCGCCGGACTTGATATCAAGCGCATTATCAATGAACCGACGGCCGCGGCCCTTGCGTACGGCTTTGATAAAAAGAAGGGCCAAAAAATTGCCGTTTACGATTTAGGCGGCGGAACTTTCGATGTTTCTATTCTTGAAATTTCGGAAGATACGGTTGAAGTCAAAGCCACCAACGGCGACACTCACCTAGGCGGCGAAGATTTTGACCAGCGTTTGGTTAATTGGATTATTGATGAATTCAAAAAAGATCAGGGCGTTGATTTGTCCAAAGACACCTTGTCTTTACAGCGCATTAAAGAAGCCGCTGAAAAAGCCAAGATTGAATTATCGACCGTAGCGGAAACCGAAATCAATCAGCCCTTTATTACCAGCGACCAAAACGGACCAAAGCATTTGGTTATGAAATTATCGCGCGCCAAGCTTGAAAGTTTGGTCGGAGATCTTGTTGAACAAACCATCGAACCTTGCAAGAAAGCTTTGGCTGATGCCGGATTGAGCGTTAATGACTTGCAAGAAATCATTTTGGTCGGCGGTATGACCCGTATGCCTTTGGTCAAAGAAAAAGTCAAAGCCTTTTTCGGCAAAGAACCTAACTTGACCGTTAATCCGGATGAAGTCGTTGCTATGGGTGCCGCGGTTCAAGCCGGTATTATGCAAGGCGATGTCCATGACGTTCTCTTGCTTGATGTTACGCCTTTGACGCTTGGTATTGAAACCTTGGGCGGCGTGGCGACGCCTTTGATTGAGCGCAATACAACCATTCCGACTTCAAAGTCGCAAGTTTTCTCGACCGCGGCCGATTCGCAGACTTCGGTTGAAATTCATGTTGTCCAAGGCGAACGTCCGATGGCTAGCGACAATAAATCGCTGGGGCGCTTTATTCTCGACGGCATTCCACCGGCGCCGCGCGGCATTCCGCAAATTGAAGTCAGTTTTGATCTTGACGCCAATGGCATCTTGAATGTCAAAGCGACTGATAAAGCTTCGGGCAAACAACAGCATATTACGATTACCGCCTCCTCCGGTTTAAGCAAAGAAGAAGTTGAAAAGATGCGCAAGGAAGCTGAATTGCACGCCGAGGAAGACAAGAAGAAAAAGGAATCGGTCGATATTAAGAATCAGGCCGATGCCGTTGTTTTCCAAACCGATAAACTCTTAAGCGAGTCCGGTGATAAAATGAAAGCCGAAGACAAGACCGAGCTTGAAGCTAAATTGAAAGCTTTGAAAGATGTCAAAGATACTGATAAATACGACGACATTAAAAAAGCCATGGAAGAGTTGAATACCGTAGCGCAGAAAATTGGCGCGGCAATGTATCAGCAATCCGCACAAGCCGAACAACCAAAGACCGAAGAACCAAAAGCCGAGGGACCGGTTGAAGGTGAGTTTGAAGAGAAAAAATAACTAATTAATTTCTCTAAATAAATTTATGGCCAACGAAAATCCTCAGCAGCAGATTCAGATTCAAGACCCGATTCCGGGCGGCGGCGAATATTCGAACTGGGCGCATATTGCGCATAACAAGGAAGAATTTCGAATGACCTTTGGCAATGTTATGGCGCCGGCCGGACGGGTAACCGCCAAGCTAGTGACCACGCCGAGTCATTTTAAGAGCATTGTGAATGCCATGATGGAAAATCTTAAAATGTATGAAAAGGCTTTTGGTGCAATCGCAGAGTCAAAACCGGTTGAAGGCGAAATAGGTTTTAAGAGTAAAGATTAATTTCCGTGTCCAAAGATTATTACGAAATTTTAGGAGTAGCTAAGACCGCGACTGAAGAAGATATTAAAAAGGCCTTTCGCAAGAAAGCGCATCAATATCATCCTGACAAGGGTGGAGGCGATGAAGCCAAATTCAAAGAGGTCAACGAAGCCTATCAGGTCTTAGGCAATAAAGACAAGCGTTCGCAGTACGACCGCTTTGGTTCAGCATATTCTAATCAGGCCGGCGGTTTTGGCGGCTTTGAGGGTTTTGGCGGCCAAGGTTTTAATATCAACATGGATGATCTCGGCGATATTTTCGGCGGCTTCGGCGACATGTTCGGTTTTGGCGGCTCCGGGCGCCGCAAACGTTCACAGCGCGGCGCCGATTTGGAAGTAGGAATTACGATTCCGTTTATGGAAGCCGTTTTTGGCGTTGAGCGCGAAATATCTTTTGCTAAAACCGCAACTTGTAAAACTTGCGCGGGCTCGGGTGCTGAGCCGGGTTCCAATCCCGAGACTTGTAAAACTTGTCACGGGCAAGGCAAAGTTAATCAAGTTCAACAAACGATGTTCGGCCGGATTCAGATGCAGACCGTTTGCCCGACCTGTCACGGGGAAGGCAAGGTGATTTCAAAGCCCTGCAAGGTTTGCCGCGGTTCAGGTCAGCAACGCGAAAACGTTACGATGAAAGTAAAGATTCCCGCCGGTATTTCCAACAGCGAAATGATTCGTTTGACCGGACAGGGAGAGGCGGGAGAAAAAGGCGCGCCGAGCGGCGATTTATATATTAAGGTTCATGTCACGCCTGATAAAAGGTTTATTAGGCGCGGCGACGATATCATTTCGAATATCAGTATAAGTTTTCCCGACGCCGCACTCGGCACGAAAATCGATATCGAGACCGTCGACGGTCCGGTAACCTTGAAAATTCCTGAAGGTACGCAATCAGGCAAAGTTTTTATGCTTAAAGACAAAGGCGTGCCTAAATTAAGAGGCAGGGGACGCGGAGATCATCTTGTTGAAGTAACCGTCAAAACCCCGACGGATTTAACTAGAAAAGAGAAGCAATTGCTGGAAGAGCTGAAAAACCTCAAATAATCGATAAAAGTAGGCCAGAATCGGCCTATTTTTAGTACTGTTGACAGAAATAAGTATATATGTTATTATGAGGATTATGAACTTTTACAAAAGTTTGTGATTAATTCAAAGAAGCCTTATCTTTAGGGGCTTTTGTGATTTAATTACAAACCATAAACATAAACTAAACGCAGTTGCTCTAAAGGAGAGCATACATAGTCATGAAAACATTAAGAATTATAGCAACTTTATTGCTTATTGCAGTTAACTTTATTCCTGCTTTAACACAGGCACAGTATTCACAATCTTTGGGAGCAACATTTGTTGTTACTCATACCACCGTGCTTAGCTCGAAATACGCTTATACATCAGATTATGTTGAAAGGGAAGGTTCCGTTACAGATTTTTCTGGAGCTTATGCTATGCCATACAGTTATGACGGAATTGTTTCCTTGATGACAGAAGAAGTTCATAAAAACATCGAATTTCTTATTGCTTACAAAAATTACATCATAGCATTTGATTTTGAGAATGCCGGCAATAAATTTGAAGGGTTTTCTGACTTATCCCAATACTTTAAAGATCGCAAAATTGCAGTGCCCTATCTTATGGATTTAATGTATTCAGATAGCGGCCAAAGATTAACAGGAAAAGTATTAATCATTGATACAGATAACATCTTCGACAGAAATGCGGAAAACAAGCTCGGGAAAGTTAACGAAGTCGATCTTAGCAAGGTAGAAATTAAGAAAGACGACTTCATGGCTTTATTCGGCTTTGCTCCATGGGGACTAACAACAGGTCTTCAAATCAGAAACTCTGCGTTACAATCCGTTTTAAGCAGTATTGATTGGCAGAAAAAGTAAGGCGTTTCACGAAATACTAAAAAATTAGCTTTCCAATTATCAAAAAGATTTTGGAGAAAGTCCACTTAACACAAACTAATGTAGTTGCTCTAGAAGGAGAGCATACATAGCAATGAAAAAATTATCAATAACATTATTCATTTTTGTTTTATCAGCTACATCTGTTCTCGCACAAACTTTTTTCTTTGATAAAGTAATACAGCATAACGAGAACGAAATCTGGTATGAAGGTGTGGTGTCAAATTCCGGATCTGGCGATCTTAAAGTAGCTTTAGATGACCAAACATTTGTTATGTGCGGAGTTTCAAATGAAGGCGATCAGCTTGATTATGTTATCTCTGCATATGAATTTACAAAACTTAGAAGTTATTACAATCTAACGGATGAACAAGTTCTAAGTTTGAAGAATGAAAGCCCAATGTTCATGCCGACGGCAATTGTAAGAAATCCCAATTTACGACTTTTTGTAAATAATGAAGAGCGCTTATTGGAAGATACCGGAGGCGAAATTTGCGTAGCCTATTCTATTATAACTAATAAAATGACAGTTATATTTAGAAATATGCAAATAATTCCTTACACCCCGCATATACGCTAAGTGCTTCTAAGCATTATAAGCCCGCATAAATCAATGTGGGCTTTTTTCTTTCCTTGACGAATTTTTAAAGTCAGAGTAAGGTAGGGGCAAATAACCATAAACCAAGGAGGGTCAGATGAGGTATTTTTTGATCTTTTCAATATTTATATCAATTTTCATCCAATCAACTTTTTCTCAAAATTTCTTCAGGGTCAGCGAAGTCGATTCCAGTCAGGACGAAGAAAAAATACGAGTCTTTGAAGGCGAACAACTTTCTAACGATGAATGTGCTTTTGATTTCGCAAATAAAAAATTAAGGAAACGTGACCGATTACACTTGATTCTCGACAGCGTAATAATTTCGATTCTGCCGTCAAAAAACATAAAATTGAGTTTGGATTATTTTTTCTATGGTCCGTCAGACCCGATACCTTCTCACATTGGTCCGCAACACAACCTTAATCAGTCATATCGCTTTGAATTTGATGTTATCGGTTCGGGTAAAGTTTATATCACGGATAGAAAAACCGGACTCGGACATCGCGGAAAAATCAAAGAAGGAGATTTTACAATCCGCTATGATTTTGTGGAAAAATCGATGATTGTTATAATGAGCAAAGTTGAAGTTGATTGGAATAAGAAAGAAGAAAAGAAGGCAAATAAAAAAGAAATTAAAAAGATATAATTGATATGTCAGTTTTTAAAGCCCGTCGATTGATGGGCTTTTTTAATTTCTAAAAACAACGTACAATGGTTTCATGAAAAAGATGCCCAAAATTATAGTTATTGTCGGCCCCACCGCATCTGGCAAGACCAAGCTCGCGGTTCGTTTGGCGCGAGCGCATCAGGGCGAAATTATCTCGGCCGATTCGCGGCAGGTTTATAAGGGAATGGATATTGGCTCGGGCAAGGATTTGGCGGAATACGGCAAGGTCAAATATAATCTTATA
>ERZ761595.11-NODE-11-length-95034-cov-12.292738_pt1 | contig 95034 bp, 133 predicted proteins | sample MGYA00511035_ERZ761595 | MGnify/ENA primary metagenome ERZ761595 (study PRJEB28899, sample SAMN03785553) | bioreactor sludge metagenome | biome: EBPR Sludge; feature: EBPR Bioreactor; material: 0.22µm filtered reactor supernatant | place: Saint Lucia: Queensland...
CCCGCCGCCCGGCGGTCTGCAGCTGGGCGTGCACGTGATGAAGATCACGGCGTTGGTATCGAAGGCGCTCGAGCGCCAGTTCCTGACCGACATCGCGGTCCCGTGGGTGCTCGACATCCTCAAGCTGCTCCCACTCGATGACCTGCAGATCCTTCCCAAGCAGGGGTCGCGCAACAGCATCAACGGCAGCTACTCGTGGGGCGCGGGTCTCACGCTGTCGATCAACGCGGGGCGGAAGCGCAGCACGTGGGGCGGCACCCTCATTCCCGGCTCGTCATGGTCGGTATCGACGGCGGGCACGAGCAAGCGGTTGGCGATGCTCCGCACCTTCGTTCACGAGCTCGGGCACCACATCCACCTGCACGACCAACCGGTGCGGGGCGGCCGCGCGAGCCAGCTCTCACAGCGGGTCGACGCGATCGTTGGCGTGGCGTTCGTTCGGTCGCGCGGCCCGATCACGATGTACGGGCAGCAAAGCGCACGAGAGTTCTTCGCCGAGTCCTTCGCGGCCTACATGTTCGAGCGCGCTGCGCTTCAGCAGCATGATCCGGTCGCGTTCAAGATGGTCGTGGACGTCCTCGCGGCGCGTGGGCTCACGGTGCGATGACCTCGAGCTCCTTGAGCCAGTCGGCCTCGGCGTAGAGGCAGAGCGCCTCGATGCCCTCGGCCTCGGGACCGTCGCCGAGCGCGGTCTCGGTCTTCCGCCAGGCCTCGAAGAACTGTCGCTTCGTCAGGGTCCCGGCGGCGTGCGCGGCCTCGACGTTGGACAGGACTTCCTTGGCGGTGGCGAGATCTGCGGCCATGGACCTGTTCTACCACCCATTCAGGTCGTGCTCACGCGGCCGCGGCGGCGGTCCGGGCGGATCCTCTCCCACTCGGAGACGAGCACGCGAAACGCGCCGCTCGTCGCGTCGATGTCGTCGTCGACGCAGTCCTCGGTGCCGTCGTACGCCTCCAGCACGGCGAAGTAGGGGTAGGTCCAGTCGCCGCGCACGACGCTGATGTTCTTCTGATAGGCCTGCGAGCTCACGGGACGCGCGCGCACCAGCTTGCTGCCCTGCGGCGGGATCGCCTTGAACGCGTAGCCGGTGAGGGCCCGGAAGTAGGAGAAGGCCTCGAACTTCCCCGCGCTCGCGGGGTCCTGCTCGATCGCCACGATCGTGCCGCGCCCATCATCCTCGGCCGTCTTGAGGATGAGCTGCTCGACGCCCCCTGGCCCGAGCTGCGCGCGCACGGCGTGCTCGACGACGAAGCGCGGGCCGGGGAGCAAGCTCATGAGCACGCCGACCGTCCAGTCCCCGCCGCCGTCGGTGGCCGCGCGGTCCCAATACCGCACGCGGGCGAGCACGTTCGCGGGACGCCAATCGAGGAGCGGGAACCATTCCCGCTTGAAGTACATCCCGGCGGCCGGCTGGATGTTCCAATCGCCGTTGAGCATTCGTGCGCGCTCGAGCGGCGGGAGGTTGTGAAGGATCGCCTCGTACTCGGTGCCGGCGAGGAACGGGTTGTCGGTGACGCGTGAGGGGATGAACGTCCGCGATAGCGGTTGGTGGACGTTGCACGGCTCTTGCGGCCGGCAACGGACGCACTTGGGGTCGTGCCATCGTCGCGACGTGACGATCTCGCGGCCGTGATCGTCCTTCCGAATCCACAGAATTTGCCCGGGGCGGGGCCGCGGGATCTGGCCCGCTTCGGTGAGCGCGCCCGGGTACGGCGCGATGCCGGGCTGCCACAGCCACGGGGCGAACCTCTTGAAGACCCAGCCGTGCCCAGGTCCGCCAGGGTTTGCGGCGGATCGCACGTAGCCGATAAGGCCGTGCGCCGAGCGCAGGCGCGAGAAGAGGTACTCGTACGCCTTCGACGTCTTCTGCGTCGTGAGCTCGTCCCACGCGATGCACTGGAACGCGTCGCCCTGGTATTGGAGCGCGTCGTCGTGGCTGTCGACGTAGCCGCAGCGCACGCGGGCCCGCGACGGGAAGCGCCAGATCTTCTCGGTGACGTTGTAGCGGCCGCCGAGCGATGGGTAGATCTCCTTCGTCCGCTCGATCAGCGGCTGGAGCTCAGGGAAGGTGCGGCGAATCGCGATCGCCTGGTACTTGCCGTTGTCGACCCGCTCCCCGCAGTTGAGGATGAGAGCGTCTGTCTTGCCCCCGCCGGCGCTGCCGCCGTAGAGGACCTCTTTGGCAGGGCAGGCGAGGAAGGCCTCTTGCCGCGGCGTCGGCCGGAGTGACGTGCCGCCGTCGGCCACGGATCAGCCCTCTCCGGATTCCTCGCTCGTCTCGCCAGGCGGAGCTTCAGGTGGAGCTGGTTCTGCCGGCGCCGGCGACATCGTCTCGAGAGGCTCGTCGTCCGGGAGCTCGGCCTTCTGCGGCAGGTAGATCTTGATCGGCTCGGCCGTCGAGGTCTCGATCTCCTGCTTCTCGACGTAGCCGCGATGCCGGCCCTGCGTCCGCAGGTAGAAGCAGAGCGCCCCGAGGTTGCCCTTCTTCATCGCGTCCATGAGTTTCGACTCGGCGAAGTCCGTGAGGTCCTCGCGGATCTCCTTCGTGAGCGCCGTCAGCTTCGCGTTCCGCTTCACGCGCGCGTCCAGCGTCGACCGTGTGATCCCGAGCATGCGCGCCGCGTCAGCCAGCAGCGCGCCCGATGCCCAGAGGGCCTGCTCGATCTCTTCGACGGTGACCCCCTTCTTCGACTTCGGGTGCTTGCCCTCGAGCCCGGGACGCACGCGCGCCGGAGTCTTTCGCCACGGTGCCGTCCGCTTCTCGCGCAGCGTCTTGGGCTTGGTCATTGCGGGTCCTTCGCGGGCGCGAGGACGAGCTCGACGCTCAGCTCGAGGGCCTTCGCGTAGCGCACGATGGTCGACTCGAGGAGCGGGTTCTGCCCGGACTCGATTCGGCAGATCGCGCTCGGCCGGACCCGCATGCGCTTGGCCAGCTCGCAGATCCGGACCTTCCTCGCGACCCGGGCCTGGCGGAGCACGCTCCCAAAGACGTTCACACGCATAGGAATGCTCGGCCCCCCCGGCAGATGTCGCGTCGGCGCCGGCTCGGACCGCCTCGGCCGGCCGCACACCCTCGCGTCGTGGACCACCTCGAGACCGTCACCAAGGCCAAGGACGCCATCGCCCAGATCGACCTGCTGAAGCGCCGGAAGCCCACGAACAAGGCCGACTACCAGGGCATCGGCGTGCGCATCGATCGCCCCAAGGGCCACGTGCAGCGGGGCACCGACGATGCGGGCGAGGCCTGGGAGCGTACCTACAAGACGGACTACGGGTACATCCCGCGGACCGAGGGCGGCGACCTCGAGGAGCTCGACGTCTACATGGGGCCCGAGCCCGGCGCCGAGTACGCGCACTGGGTCGTGCAGAACAAGGCCGACGGCAGCTTCGACGAGTACAAGCTGATGCTCGGCTTCCCCGACCGGGCCGCGGCGCGGAAGATGTGGGAGGACCACACGCCGGCCAAGTACTTCGGCGGGCTGGTCACCACCGAGATCGGCGTCGTGAAGTCGCTCCTGGGGGTCCACCCGGGGAAGGCGCCGTCGACCGAGGAGCGGGTAGGAAAGAGCGTCGACGACTTCGTCCTCAAGTGGCTCGACGCCCGTGGGCTGCTCGAGCACGAAGCCGCGGCGCAGGCTGTGTTCCAGGCCGCGAACGACGCGATCGACGCACCGACGCGCGAGCTCCTCGTCGCCAAGATGCAGGCGTTCGACGCCGCGGCGCTGGCGGCAGGGGAGCGGGGCGAGCTCGCCGTGACCACCGTCCGGCGCGTGTTCGGGACGGAGACGTTGGCGAAGGAGTCGACCGACGCGCGCACCTCGAAGGAGTACTCGTTCGATGACATCCGGCAGGCCGTGCTCGCCGCGGTCGAGGCCATCTTGCCCGAGCCCGAGGAAGGCAAGTGCCGGTACGCGTACGTCAACGAGATCTACGACGACCACGCGATCGTCGAGGTCACGCTGGGCTCGGGCTACAAGTACTTCAGCGTCGACTACGTCTTCGCCGACGGCGACGCGAAGCTCACCAGCAAGCCGCGGGAAATGCGGCGCACCTACGTGCCCGTCGAGGAGCCGCGGATGTTCTCGTTCGGCAAGGCCGAGGGAGAGCCCGACGTCGAGATCGTGAAGGCCGAGACGCGCGGCGAGCTGCGCTACACGCTCGGCGTCGTCCTCGCGCCGGACACGGTCGATTCGCAGGGCGACACGTACACGGCCGAGACGGTGCGGGCTGCCGCGTGGGACTACCTCCAGAAGTCGCGCGTCGTCGGCATCCAGCACAAGGAGGATGCGGCTGGGCGCGCCGTGCTGGTCGAGAGCTTCATTGCCCCGATCGATCTCGACCTCGGCGGGCGCGTGGTGAAGGCGGGCACCTGGCTGGCCGGCCACCACTGGCCCGACGACACGCTCTGGGCTGCGGTGAAGGCCGGCAAGATGACTGGGCTGAGCATCGGCGGGATCGCTCAGCGCATTCCGGTCGACGAGGCGGAAGAGGGCGCGCCGGCTCGCGACGCTGCTGGCGCTCCGTAGCGTCGAGCCCGTGAACCAGAACCGCAAGGCCAAGTTCAGGCTCGAGCGGATCAGGGTCAAGGAGGTCAGCGGCGTCGACCGACCCGCGAACCTCGAGCCCTTCCTAGTCGTGAAGAGGGATTCGATGGCCGACGAGACGCAGACGGAAGAGGAGACCGAGAAGGCGGTGCCGCCGCCTCCGCCCGCTGCGGCCGCGCCGGCACCACCCGTTGCCCCGGCTCCCGCGCCCGCCCCGCCGCAGGCCGGCAAGCTCGGCCCGCTCTCGACCGCGACCAAGGACATGGTCCTCGAAGCGGCGAAGAGCACCATCGAGTCGATCCAGGGGATCGCGATGGCGGTGGGCGAGGCACCGACCGACGACAACGCGGCCGCGCCTCCCGAGCTCGCCGCGAGCTTCACCGCCGCGATGGGCAAGCTCCAGCAGCTCGTCCACGCGGTGTCGGCGCCGTCGGCTCCGCCCGCTGCTCCGGCGCCCCCCGCCGCACCGCAGCCGCCTCCGGCCGCGCCCGCGATGAAGGCGGAGATGAGCGAGGACGCGATCAAGACGCTCGTCGACGGCCTCGCCGCCGGCGTCGCCAAGTCGATCGCCCAGTCGCAGGCCGAGCTGCGAGGCGCGATCGACAAGCTCGCCACGACCGTCCAGGTCGCGACGGCGAAGAGCGTTCTCAAGTCCGGCCTCCCCGTCGGCAACGGCCAGCGAGGGGATGAGGAACAGGAGCCCAAGCCGGCTCCTCACGTCTGGCCCGAAGACATCGCAGCGTCCGCGAAGAAGAGGGCGGCGCGCTAGCGCCGAGGAGAAATCATGGCTCCCAACGATCAGTTCATTGCGAAGGCCGACGAGTTCGTGGCGCAGCTGGCCCCCGGCGGTCTGCTCATCGCCGAGCAGGCGACGGACTTCTTCGAGATCGCCACGCTGAAGTCGAAGCTCCTCTCGGCGGCCGACGTCATGACGACGGAGAACCCGCAATACGAGCGGGACAAGATCGGCTTTCTCGGTGAGGTCCTGAAGCCGGCGACCGAGGGCGAGGCCCTCGTCGAGGCGGAGCGCTCGGCTCCGACCCACGGCAAGGTGACCTTCACGCCGAAGGAATACATCGCCGAGATCCACATCTCGTACGACGCGGTCGAGGACAACATCAAGCGCGACCGCTTCCCCGAGTACTTGAAGGGGTTGGCCGCCAAGGCAGTCGCGCGCGACATCGAGAAGGCGATCATCCAGGGCGACACCGCGGGCACCGGGAGTCGCCTGCTCAAGAGCATCGACGGTCTGATCAAGACCGCGACCTCGCACCCCGTCGCCGGCGGTGGCTCGCGCTTCAACAAGAACATCGTCACCAAGATGCTTCGGTCGATGCCGGAGCAGTACGAAAGCGACGAGCCGTCGTGGAAGTTCCTCACGAACAAGAACGCCGCGATCGACTTCTGGGACTTCTTTGGCGACCGCCAGACGACCGGCGGTGACGACGCGCGCATCGGCGCACCGGTCGGCTCCGAGCGTGCGGGCCGATACGGCTTCGCGGGCGGCGTCGAAATCATGTCGATCCCGCTCTGGCCGCGCAACCTCGGCGGAACGACCGACCGCACCACGGTGATCCTCTGCGATCCCAAGAACATCGGCGTCTGCTTCCGCCGCGATGTCACGATCGAGGCGCAAAAGAACATCAAGAAGCGCCTCTACGAGGTCGTCTTCACCGTCCGCTTCGACGCGAAGTGGATCCACGAGGACGCCGTGGTGCAGGCGTCCGACATCCTCGCGTCGCCCTGATCGTCGGGACCATCAGACCAAGAACCACGAACCGGAGAAACAGAGATGGCTCTCACGAACATGACGGTGGTCGAGAAGACGAGCGACGAGTTCAGCCACATGGACGTCGTCACCTGCCTCGGTCCGGCGTCCTACGCCACCGGCGGCGAGCTCTTCGACGCGGCGTTCCAGGACGCGGTCGGTCATGACAAGAAGGCGCTCTTCGTGTCGGGCTACGGCGGCGACTACCATGTCGAGTACATTCCCTCGACCGGCAAGCTGAAGATCCGGAACCCGGCCGACGGCGCCGAGGTCACGGCTGCCGTCAACCTCAGCGGGGTCACGTTCCGGCTCGCGGTCTGGTCGAAGTAGGGCCAGCCGATGCCGGAGATTCGCATCCGCGACGGGCTCCCGTGCAAGGGGGTGGCTTTGCCCACCACCTTCGTGGAGCCCGGTCGCTGGTACGAGGTCGAGGCCGACGTCGCCGCCTACGCGGCGACGGTGCGCCTCCACCCGACCAGCGCGACCTCGCCGCTCGTCTTCGAGGTGCGCGAGGCGAACGCGACGGCGCCGCCGGCACCGGCACCCGAGCCCGAGCTCATCGGCGAGTCGGAGCCTCAGGCAGGCGACGTCGGCGAGGGCGGATCGGGCGAGGCGCGGGGCGAAGCCACGGAGGCGGGCGGGGAAGAGGTCACCGCTTCGCCGGCCATCGAGACCGCGGCGGAGCCGCCGGTTCGAGCTCGTCGACGTCGCGACGTGGGGGAGCCGGGGAAGGAAGGAGGAGGTCGTGCCTGAGATCGTCTTCGCCAGCGTCGGTGCGCCCCAGAGCCTCTTCTTCTCGTTGCTCGCAGGGCTCCTCTTCTTCGCGATGGCCCTCAACGCGCGCACGCGCGTGGCCTCCCGGAACGCTGCCCTCGATGCCGCGTTCCCTTCGGCGCTCGACGGTGGCTTCCTGCGCATCTACGACGGGACCCAGCCGACGAACGCCGACACAGCGCTTGGCGCCCAGGTGCTGCTCGCCGAGCTGGCGTTGAACGCCACCGCCTTCGCCGCGGCTTCTGGAGGGTCCAAGGCGGCCAACGCCATTGCGGACGACACGAGCGCGAATGCGACTGGGACGGCCACGTGGGGCTCGATCGTGACGTCGGGCGGCACGCGCTACATGGACTTCGAGGTCGGCACCTCCGGCGCCAACCTCAATCTCAACTCGGTGGCGATCCAGGCCGGGGCGCGCGTCTCGGTCTCGTCCTTCACCATCACGCAGGCGGTCCAGTGAAGACGGTCACGCTCCTTCGACACCAGGTGGCCGGGTACCTCCACGACTTTCCGTTCGCCGAGGAGCCGTCAGCGGAGCAGCTCAAGCCCATCGCCGAGCTCATGGCTCGTCGGCACGGCACCAAGCACCCGAAGACCGGCGAGCCGTACTGGCTTCGCGCCGAGACCTTCTCCGTGCTCGGAGCCACGGAACTGCCAGCGGTCACGATGCCCGGAGCGGGCGGCGCCAACCTGGCCGGGCTCGGCTCGGTGGGCGTGCAGGGCGAGGGCACGGTCACCGATCCGTAGGGTCCGCGAGGCCCGATAGGGGTTTCGCATGGCTCTGCGGCAGAAGACCGTCATCTTCGCGTTTCCGACGTACACCTCGACGTCGACCGACTCGACCGTCACGAACCTGACCCAGATCACCGTCTACATCCCCGAGGCGGTGCGGGGCTTCGTGTCGGTCTTCGTGGACCTGGGGCTGCAAGACGTCATCACGGCGACGGGCGGGACGATCACCGAGCATCGTTGCGGGCTGAGGCTGGGAGCCGCCGGCTACACGACGATCACCGAGACGGACGACATCACGAACTCGGGCGAGAAGGTCGCTGGCGTGGTCGGACCGTTCGACTTCACGCAGCACTTCACGGCCAACTGGACCGGCACGTCGATGACGTGCGACGTGCAGTTCTACACCGCGCAGAGCTCGGGCACGACGACCGGCATGCGCAACGTCACGGCGATGCTCTACGTGACGTACCTCTACGACGACGACCCGAGCGTCAACGCGACGCAGATCAAGACCGCGATCGTCCCGCTCGAGTCGTTAACCGGTGCGCTGACGACGACGTCGAACAGCAACATCGGCTCGAACCAGATCCCCCAGCTCACGAGCAGCGGCCTCTTGCCGGAGGCTTCGGTGACGATCCGCGATTGGTACATCGTCATCGAGGGCAATGAGGGGGTGAACAACGCGACCACCGACTGGACGCTCAACTGCAACATCGATAGCGGCGGCTCGCCGTTCGCGTTTGGTGTGCAGGAGGCCGCGCTGGCGTCGGACGTCTTCTGCCGGTGGATCTACAAGCCGAGCGTCCCCAGTACGACGGCCGCGCACCAGTTTCAGATGTGGTGCACGAGCGCGGGGCGGCTCAACCACGGCTGCATCACGCTCTACGTCACCTACGAGTTCAACGCGGCGAGCACGACTCGAACCCTGGTGACCGCGCTGCTCCCGCTCGAGCTGTCGACGCCGGTCGGCATCACGACCACCCTAGATGCCTCCCGGTTTCGTCGCGACTTTCTCATCGAGGACCCCGGCACGATCACGCTGCGGCAGTCGGCGTTCCGCATGCACTTCAACACGACCGCCGCGGTCGCTGGCCTCGCCTGGTACGCGGGTTCTCAAGCATCGCGGGCCTACACCCACGTCGGCAACGTCGTCTGCGGCATGTACTGCCTCCAGCAACGGATCGACGCGGGCGGCGCGCAGGGGGCCGGGATCTCGATCGCTCGCGGCCGAAACAGCATCGTGGTCAACGGCTTTGCCACAGACACGACCGACCAGGGTACGAACGTCTCCGGGCTGGTGATTCTGAACTACGAGGCCGACGTCGGCCCGGAGGGCATCGGTCAGAACACGCACTCGGTCTTTCAGGTGGTGCGGCAGTGGGATGCGGCGGTCGCTGACCGCAAGCGCACGCCGTGGAAGTTCGAGATCGCCGAGGCCCACTACTGGGTCGTCGCCGTGGGGTTCCAGCTCTACCTCTGGACCCAGACCGCTGGGATGGGCATCTCGGTGGACGTCGAGATCTTCGCGAGCGAGGGCAAGGGCGGCGGCTACGCCGAGCTCTACGCCGACTGCTACCAGGGGGACAACGAGCGCGCCTGCACCCTCGTCTGGATGCGCGCCCGAGACGTGTACAAGCGCTGCCCCGACGATCTCGACGACCAGCGCATCGCGATCGAGGTCGAGCGCGACTTCCGCACCTACTGCACCACGACCTCTGCCGTCGGCGCGTTCGGCATGGTGACGTACCACTCGTTCACCTACGAGGTGGCCGCGGACTTCAACGGCACCGAGGCTGGAGACGGGAGCGGGGTCACCGTCGAGGTCTTCATGTCGGACGACGGGTCGAAGGTCGCCGAGACGGTGTCGGAGGTCGGGGGCTCCTTCAGCGCGCTCGTTTACGACAACGCGGTCGCGCACTTTTGCACGGCGCGCGAGGACGGGACCCACGTGGGCCGGAGCGACAATGACACGCCGGTCGCGATCGCGGCGCCGGCGGTGGATGTGGCGGCACGGATGGGCGAGCTCCCGTCCCCGCTCGTGCTGCTCCTGCGGTCCACGGCCACGCTGAGCGAGTCGGGCGGCGTCGTGACATCGTGGGCCGACTCGGGCCCGAACGGCTACTCGACGACGCTCGCTGGCACCGTGGGCCCCGACTACGAGAGCGACGCGCTCGGTGACGGTTCGGGGTACGGCATGGAGGTCGCGGTCACCGACATTGGCAGCGGGACCACCGGACGCGGTGGGTTGCGGGTCAACAGCGTCGACTTCACGAGCGACGCGGCTCGCCGCAACTTCACGGCGTTCGCGACCTTCCGTGTCGACACCTTCACCTCGGCGGGCGGGTGCATCATTGGCTTCGGCGCGGCCAACTACAGCATCTACGAGGTCAACAGCGGTGACCTCCGCTACTTCTATGGCTCTGCCGAGGTGAGCGTGACGCTGCCGCTGGTGATCGGCATCGCGTACCGCCTCGTCGTCGTCAGCAACACGACGGCCAACGGGGGCACGCAGATCTTCTTGAACGGCAAGCTCGTGCTCTCCGGGGTCCAGGCGCCGGCCGGGCTCACGATGACCGACATCTGTTTCGGGTCGAACAACAACACGGGCTCTGGACTCTACTCCCTGCGGGGCAAGATCGTGAACTGCGGCGCCTTCGGTCAGGCTTTCAATGCCGAGCAGGTCGGCCGGCTCGACAAGCTGATGGCGTACGAGCGGTGGGGGTAGCGCGTGGCGTTCACCATCGTCCTCCGCGCCCCTTCATCCGGCTTCCAGATCCTGCTCGACGATGGTGGCTTCTCGGGGTCGGGCTCTGGTGCGCTCGCTCCGTTTTCAGCGAGCGGCTCGGGCGAGCTCAGGCTCGACGGCTCCGGCTCTGGCGCGCTCGCTGCTTTCGCCGTTGCCGCGGCAGGGATCGTCGCCAATCCGGTCACGGGCACCGCGAGCTGCGACGTCGCGCCGTTTGCTCCGGCAGGGAGCGGGCAGGAGCACTTCGACGGCTCTGCCAGCGCTGCGGCCGCGCCGTTCGAAGCTTCGGCCGCCGGCGCGCTGGTGTTCACGGGGGCCGGCTCGGGGGCGGCCGCCCCCTTCGATGCGAGCGCGGCCGGCGAGCTCCACTTCGATGGCAGCGTGTCGTGCGCCATCGCGCCCTTCGCCTCGACCGGCTCGGGCTCGGTGGCGAACCCGATCTCCGGATCAGGCTCGTGCGCCCTTGCCCCATTCGACCTGACCGCCGCAGCAGACCTCTGCTTCGACGCGACGGCCACCTGCGCGCTCGCGCCGTTCGCAACCTCCGGAGCGGGCGAGCTGGCGTTTGCTGGGGGCGGCTCGGGCGCGCTGGCGCCGTTCGGTGCGTCCGCTACCGCCGAACAGGTCTTCGCTGGGTCGAGCTCGTGTGCGCTCGCGCCGTTTGATTGCACGGCATCCGGATCGGTCGATGACGCCTTCATCGGCACGGCATCGTGTGCGCTCGCCCCCTTCGCGTGCACCTCGACGGCCGAGCTCGCGTTCACGGGCTCCGGCTCGGCAGCAGCAGCGGCGTTCGCGGGGAGCGCGAGCGGCGAGCAGGTTTTCTCGGGCAGCGCTTCCTGCGCAGCTGCGCCCTTCGAATGCGCTGCGGCCGGCAGCTACACCGACGCCGAGTTCTCGGGGTCCGGCAGCTGCGCCCTCGCGCCTTTCGACTGCAGCGGCTCGGCGCTCCTCGTCTTTGCCGGAGCGGCCGCCACTTCGATGGCGCCGTCTGCGGCGAGCGCGTCGGGCGAGCAGCTCTTTGCAGGCAGCGGAAGCGGCGCGGTGGCCGCCTTCGGCGGGGCGAGCTCGGGTGCCGTCGCGAACCCTGTCTCGGGGAGCGCGAGCGCGAGCCTTGCCCCGTTCGACGCGGCCGCGAGCGCGGAGCTGCGGTTCACGGGGGCCGCGTCAGCCACGCTAGCCGCCTTCGCGTGCACCGCGACCGGCGCGCTCGTCTTCGCGGGCGCGTGCAGCGCAGACGTGGGCGCGTTCGCATGCGCGAGCTCGGGCGAGCTGGCGTTCGCTGGCACGGGCACGGGCGGGCTCGCCCCCTTCGGTTCCAGCGCGGCCGCGACGGTCGCCAACCCGGTGACCGGAGCCGGCTCTGGTGGCCTCGCGCCGTTCGGCGCGGTCGGCACGGGCGCGGAGCTCTTCGTGGGCGCGGCGAGCGCCGCCATGGCCCCCTTCGCAGGGAGCGCGACCGGCACGGCGGCGAACCCGATCTCGGGATCCGGAAGCGCGGGCGCCGCCCCGTTCGGCCTGCTCGCCTCGGGCTTCCAGGGCGACGACATCACGGGAGCCGTCACCGTCGACCTCGCCCCGCTCGCCGCGTCCGCCGGCGGTGCGCTCGTGTTCGCCGGGACAGGCTCGGCTGGCCTGCCCCCCTTCGCAGCGGATTCCGCGGGCGAAGCCATCCTTGACCTCTTCGGCGCCGGCGCCGCCGGGCTGGGCGCCTTCGGCATGAGCGGAGCGGGCGAGCTTCGCTTCATCGGTGCCGCGATCACCGAGCTCGGGGCTTTCATCCTCTACGGCACCGATCTTCTGACCGTCTTCGGCGACCCGGCCTACGCCGTCTCGCCTCTCTTTCCGGTCACGCCGATCTCTGTACTTCCGACGTCTTCGTAGGAGCTCCCATGGGCGCGCTCGCCATCGGCCAATCGTCTTCGTGCGCGAATCCGATCCTCGACCTGTACACCCAGGTCGCTGGCGTCGCGACCAACGTGGCGCAGCTCGAGTTCCAGATCTTCGACCAGACCGGCAGCTCGCCGGTCCAGGTCTACCCCGCGGTCGTCGGGGAACGGGCGAGCGTCGATGTCGCCCAGGACTGCCCCGCGGGCGACCGGATCGCGACCGGGCGCTACGTCGCGCGCTGGACCGTGCCGAGCGGTACGACGCCGGGCACGCACCGCATCACCTGGTTCATCAAGCTCACGCTCTCGAGCGGGGAGCAGGTCTACTCCGAGGAGTTCGAGGTCCTGCCGGAGGTCGAGGCCACGAGCGTGGACGACGCCTACGCGTTCGTCTCGCAGCTCCGAGCGGACGGCGTGACCACACAGCAGGCATCGGACTCGAGGCTGCTCGCGCTCATCGAGGAGGCGAGCCGCACGATCGACGCCCTCACCGGCCTCTTCTTCGCGCCTCGCCCGCTCACGATCGATGTGGATGGGGCGGCCGGGCCGACGCTCTTCCTCGAGATGCCGATCATCTCGATCGCCCAGGTCCTCATTGACGACGCCGAGCTCGAGCTCGACGGGTTGGTCGTCTACAACCGCCACCTCACGCAGCGCCTCCTGCGCCCTGACGATCGGCGCAATCCGAAGATCGTGCGCCGCGGGTGCGCGAGGTGGCGGCCGGGGTTGCAGAACACGCGGATCGTCGGGGTCTTCGGCTTCACCGACCCGACCGGCGCGCCGCTCTCGCAGGGCCGACTTCCGCTCGAGATCAACCGGGCGTGCCGCCTGCTCGTGGTGCGGGAGCTCGAACTGCTCGCGTCGCCCGACCGCATCGCATCCCGTCGGCAGAACGACATCCGGAGCGAGACGACGCGGGACCAGAGCGTCACGTATGGGGAACGACGCGGCTCCACCGCGGTTCCGCTGTACGGGTCGACGGGTGACCCGGAGATCGACGCCATCCTCGCCCGGTACCGCCCGCCCATGAAGATGGCGATGGTCTGATGGGCTACCGCGGCCGCCTTATCCACCCTCTCGTCGCCGAGATCGAGCAGCTCGACACCGCAGCGACGGCGGCGGCGAGCGGGTTCGATCCGGTCTGGAAGACGCCCACCACGACCTACCCGGGCGGGGCGCGAACGAAGGGGCAGGTGTACAAGGCGCCGATCCGCCTCCGATGCCAGGTCGAGCAGATTCAGGAGACGGCGCAGCAGCGGACCTCGGCGGGTAACGTGCCCGACAGCCGACTCATCCTCGTCTTCCACTATGCCGATCTGCTCGCCGGCGGCATGGTCGGCCCCGATCGGCGGGCGCTTCTCCGGGTGAACGACCGGCTGATCGCGCTCTACACGCGCGTGGGCGAGCTCGAGAAGGCGTACGATCCCAAGCTCTACGCCACCGAGGTGCTCGACGCTGGCCACGGCCTCGGCGGGCGGCGCAACCTCCTGCTCGTCACCTTTGACGACCGACCCGAGGGGGTGACGACGTGACGGTGGAGGTGAAGACCTCCGGCGACTGGGAGAAGGCCATTCGGAAGCTCCAGCAGATCGAGCGGGACGCTGGGAAGGCCCTCCAGCGCGCGCTGCTGCAGGAGGCGCACGAGATCCGAAACGAGATGGTCGGGGGCATCGACTCGGGGTCGCCGGCGGGGGCTTCGTTCAAGCCGCACGCGCCCGCCACGCTCTACCTCCGCCGGGCGACGAAGGGCGGGAAGGGGTCGAAGATCCTGATCGCCTCGGCGACGATGCGGGCGTCGATCCGAGTCGTGCCGCTGCCGGGCGGCGGCGCGTTCGTCGGGGTGCACCGCGGGGCGAAGAAGGGCCGGTTCCGCATCGCCCAGATCCAGGAGCAGGGTCGCAACATCAACGTCACGCCCAGGATGCGGCGCTTCCTCCACGCGATGCTCCGAAAGGGCGGGGCTCCCCCGCCGCCCCCGGGCGCCGCGAGGGTCACGATCCGGATTCCGCCCCGCCCGTTCATCGCCCCGATCGTCGCCAAGTACCAGAAGAGCGGCGAGCTCGAGAAGCGCATCGCGGCGCGGGTGGCGGCCGATCTCGGGCTGTAACACGCCGGCTCGTCCCCGCGCAGCGTGAGCGGCAACCTCCCGACGTGGCGCTCGCGAACCCCAGCTTCGAGACGGCGGACCCGGCAGACCCGGGGCTGGCCGACGACTGGGCCATCACCGTCGTCTCCTTCCTGACCATCGCCGGGTTCACGATCGGCGCAGGCCTCGAGCAAGGGTGGGAGGGCTTCGAAGCGGGGTGGGACGCAGACGGTTACAGCTTCGGGCTGGGGGTGAGCACGACGCCCGTTCTCTTCTCTGAGACGCTGTTCGTGACGCCGCCCGCGTTCGAGGACTTCTCTGCGGGCTGGGCTCTCGACCAGGCGTTCTTCGAGGATCTCGGTTCGACCATCGCGGCGGAGTTCAACACGACGCCGAACGCGTTCGAGTCGTTCGATGTGGAGTGGGGTGTCACCGGCTTCGCGACGACACTCGCCGTATCGTTGACGGCGGCCCCGGTGGAGACCTTTGAGACGGGCTGGCTGGCCTCGCCCTACACCACGTCGTTGGGGGCCAACACCAACGCCTCCTTCGATGGGCCCTCAGCCGTCGGCTTCGAGGACTTCGACGACGTCATCGCACCGGTGCCGTTTACCCTCAACCCCGGCACGGACGTCTTCACCGCTGTCGGTCATCCGCTGACCAACGGCATGAAGGGGCGGATCGCGTCGACCGGGCAGCCGCCTGGCGGAGCGAGCTCGGGGGTCGACTGGTACGTGGTGAACGCGGCCACCGACACGTTCCAGCTCGCCGCCACCCCCGGCGGCACGGCGCACGACTTCGAACACCAGGGCGGTGGGGTGCACACCTTCCTCGCCGACCCGACGCTGTACTGGAACGAGATCCTGAGCTGAGGAGGAGCGCGTGGCCCAAGCCGACTGGACAGACCTCACGAACTCGCTCGCCGGCGGCGTGCTCGCGCGCGGCGTCACGGCCGGCGAGGCCGTGCCGCTCGGTGGCGGGACCCACGTGTACGGCATGCGCACGCTCTCGGTGGCGACCGGCGCGCTCGCCAAGTTCGTGGTCGAGACGGACTTCGCGCCCACGGACCCGTTCAAGGACCACAGCATCCGCGGCGCGGTGAAGAAGGGGATCTCGGCGGGCGCCACGGGGTTCAGCGCGTTCCTCGTTGCCGTGCTCCAGGGGCCCGATGTGACGGACCGCGCCTACATGCTCGGCCTCAGCGACGGCGACCCCGGGTTCATCTCCCTGGTGAAGGGCCGCATCACGGACGGCATCCCCGACGCCGCGCCGGGCGCGCTCGGGGTGCTGCGTCGAAGCACGCAGTCGGTGGCGATCGGCGAGTGGGCCCACCTTCGACTCGACGCGATCATCAACACCAACGGCGACGTCGTCCTCAACTGCTTCCGCAACGACAACGCGAACAGCGTCGCGGCGCCGACGTGGACGGCGATCCCGGGCATCACCCAGTTCATCGACGACGCCCTCGGCGCGAACTCGGGCTCCCTCCCTTTCACGGAGGGCCGCATGGGGTTCGGTGGTCGCTTCAGCGACGTCGGCCGGCGAGTCTACTTCGACCGCATCGAGTGCATCCGCGAGACGTGAGGTAGGCCTTGGCGCTCACCACGTTCACGCGCGAGCTCGGCCTGGTCCAGGGCAGGATCGCGCCGACGCTGATCCCGCCGGACCAGGGCGACTACGTCTTCGCCTTGGGCAGCGCGGCTCCCGGGCGGAGGTGGATGGCCGCCTCCGGCGACCACATCACCGTCGCTCAGAACAGCGCCAACGCCGGCGTCTTCTTCCTGCGTCCGCGCTTTCACCTCCGCCCCCCGGCCACGCCTCCGCCCCCTGGTGTCGTGTGGACCTTCGAGGCGAAGCTCGACGGCACCACCGTTCTGTCGCTGCCCGTCGACCGCGCTCGAGACCTTGCCGACGTGGCGCTTTGCGTGGTGCCGTTCGACCCCTCGGCCTTCGACCTCGAGTTCAAGCTCGGCGTCGCCGGCGCCGGCGGCCCCTGGGAGCTCGAGCTGCCCGCCGTCTACCTCGACGCGATCCTGGCCGACTCCAGTCCGATCCGCCCGATTCTTACGAACCGTAGCCCGGAGCCGACGGAGACCGGTGTCCCCCGCGCGACGACGATCGCGCTCGACATCGCCGATCCGGACTTCGCCACGGCCGCGACGTCGGCGGCCATGGTCTACGTGAACGGGGTGCTCGTCTGGAACGGCAGCGCGTTCACCGCGGGCTGGGATGGGCCTAGCTCGTCCGCGACGGTCGTCGACGGCGGGCACACCGTGCGGATCGTCATCGATCCCCAGAACGACTTCATCAGCCTCGAGGTCGTGCAGGTACGCGTTACCTACGTCGCCCCCGGCGACGGCGCCCAGCTCGACACGACCTACCTCTTCACGATCGAGGACCGCACCCAGCCGCAGCTCACTGCGGCGCTCGCCCAGGACCGCAAGACCGTACGCGTCTCGTTCTCGGAGCCCGTGGCGGATGCGGACGCCCTCGACCCTGCCAACTGGCTGATCGAGGTGGTCGAGGGCCCGCAGCTCCGGGGGTGGGGCGACTATCGCGTGGCCGCTGCGGTCTGGGTGACGGTCGCCTCCGTCACCAAGGCGGGCACCTCGTACGACATCGAGACCGATATCCCGATGACGATGCGGGCGACCTACCGCGTCACCGCGACCGGCGTGCACGACGTCTTCGGCAACGTGGTCGATCCCTCCGCGTCGGCTCAGCTCTTCGTCTCCGTCGATACGCGCCTGCCCGAGCGGCGCATGGAGTTGGTCGATCACGTCCCGCGCATGAACATCACGGAGGATGAGACCCAGGACCTCCGAAAGACCTTGTGGGCGTGGCAGGAGCCGCTCGAGCTCGAGCTGTCGCTCATCGACGAGTGGACCGACCTGCTCGACCCGGACACGGCCCCGGAGCCCTTTCTCGACGTGATGCTCGCCGACCTGGGCAACCCGTTCACGTTCCCGCTGACCGTCACCCAGAAGCGCCGTTTGGTCGGCCTCTTGCCCATCATCTTCCAGGAGAAGGGATCGGCCGAGGGGATCATCAACGCGATCCGCCTCTTCACCGGCATCGAGGTCACGATCACCTACCCGAACTTCCTCGGTCTCAAGCTGGGCTACGCGAAGATCGGCTCCACTCTCGTCCTGGGCGGGAGTGGCGGTTCGCCCTACTCCTACCGCGTCGTTTCGCCGGTGATTCTGACGGACGACCAACGGCTCCAGATGCGGAGCATCGCCGAGTACATGCAGGCGACCAACGAGACGCTCATCGAGATCAAGGAGCCCGGGGTCGCGCCGCCGGTCTCGAACGTCTTCAAGATCGGCACCTCGAAGCTGGGCTACGCCAAGCTCGGCTGACGCCGGCTCGCCCCGGGATCGGCCGTGGAGGACGGTCGAGCCGTGGCGGACCGCCGGAACTACTTCCACGGGCAAGTGCTCCAGGAGGGCGAGCTCGATGCCGGGTTCAACGGGCTCGAGGCCGCGGATTGGAACCTGGCGACCGACCTGGGGCTCGTCGGTGTCGCCGGCGGCGGCGTCGTCACGCAGCATTCCCCGACGCCAGACCTGACCGTCGACGTCACGTCTGTCCGCGCCTACGACCAGCAGGGGCGGCGCATCGAGTTCCCGTCGACGCAGACACCGAGCCTCGCGACGGACTCGAACTCGGTCTCCACCGCGGTCGCCAACGGCGGCAACTCGAAGATCGTCTCCCTCTTCGTCCGATTCAAGCGCGACCAGTCGGACCCGCGCACCGACGACAACGCGGTCCCGCTGAACTTCGTCCAAGACGAGGGCTTCGAGTTCGTGGTCGTGCAAGGAGCGGAGGCCGCCTCTCCGACGCCGCCCGCGCTCCTTTCCGACGGCATCCTGCTCGCCGACGTCACGCGCACGTTCGGCCAGACGCAGATCGTCAACGGCGACATCTCCACGGCGCGCCGCCAGGACATGTTCGTCGGGACCGCTGGCTCCATCGGGTTCCGGGCCGGCACGCCCGAGGAGGCGCTGCAGGACATCCTCACGGAGCTGAACAACCACATCACCGGCGTCTCGAACCTGCACCCGGCGACGGCGATCTCTGCGGCGGCCGTCTCGCAGTCTCCGACCAGCCTCTCGCTCGGAACCGTCAGCAGCCAATTGGCGGCACTTCTCACCGCGGTGAACGCTCGAGCCCGGCTCGCGTCGGCCGAGACCGTTGCCGGGGCGTGGACGTTCAACGCAAACCGCGCCTTTCACCCGGTCAGCGACGTCGGTGAGCTCCAACGAGTCGTCGAGCTCTTCGACGTGAATCAAGGGATCAACTCCGGCGGCGTCGACCACTTTCGAGTGCCGGTGATCACGGGCGACAAGGTCGACGCCTTGGCTGACCCCGCCGCGGATGGCAGGGTCCTCACGTTCACCAAGCCGCAAGCCACGGCGACGTACACGTGGACGCTGCGTCGCGCCGACACGACCGTGCTCGTGACGTTCGACGCAGCGTCGCGCGGTTCTGTGACCGTCATCTCCGATGGCGGAGTTTGGAAGATCCTCAGCGTTGAGGTCTGGGGTGGAACGGTCTCGAGCGTGAACAGCGACGTGTAGCGAGAAGCACATGACCACCGAGCGAGACAGCGCCAGCGAGCACCCGGACAACGGCGAAGCCGACGGCGACGAAGACGTGCTCGCGCGCCCGGACGCTGTCCTCATCCTCGAGGACATCAAGCGGAAGCACGACAAGCTCACCGAGGAGCACGCCGAGATTCGGGACCTGACGAAGGAGACCCGCACCGCGGTTGGTGTCGTCAACACGCTCTGCACGGAGGTCCTCGACCATGCGAAGGCGCAGAAGCTCGAGCTCGAGCTCGTGCGCGGCCAGTGCATGGTGCTCTCGGAGCGAAGCGGCGTCGTCGACCGCCGCCTGGATCAGGTCGAGCGAGAGCGGGATGCCGACCGCGCCGCCCACCTCGAAGCGATGGGCAAGCTCACCGCCGCCGTGCACGAGCTCGCCGCCGGCGTGGGGACCCTCACCGGCGAGGTCGCGGAGCTGAAGAAGCGGGACGAGAAGGAGCGCGAGCGTCGCGCCTCGCTCGGCGAGGAGGCCTTGGGGCGCGCCGCGCTCGCCGTCTTCGGCGAAGAGGTGACGACTGTCGCCGCGAAGAAGCGCGAGCAGCAGGTCAACGAAGAGAAGCTCGCCCACGAGAAGCGGAAGGCGAAGGTCGAGGCGGTGAAGAGCATCGCGATCGTCGTGCTCACCGCGCTCGCCGGGTACGCGATCGCCGCGGCGAAGGGCTGGTTCTGAGGAGGAAGCTATGGAGTTCTTGGGCATCAGCGAAAGCGTGAAGGGGTCCGCCGAGCGCGGAGAGTGGGTCGGCGTGGCCACCCTCGTGATCTGGCTGCTCATCACGTTCCTCAAGTCCGACCGGTTCCCGCTCGACGTGTCGCCACGCGCGCGCGTCTTCCTCGCGGTCGGGCTCGGCCAGGTCTACGCGATCGGCGAAGCCGTGATCGGCGGCATGCCCTGGGGCGCGGCGATCGTCCGCGGCGTCATCACGTCGGCGATGACCGTGTTCGCACAGGAGGTCCTCTTCGGCGGCAAGGAGAGGAAGCCCGGCGGCGCGACGGCCGGAGCCGGCGCTGTCGGCGTCCTCATGCTCGTCCTGGTCACGTTCGTGGCCGGCTGCGTCGACGCCGTGAAGGCGGGCGCCTTGGTCGCGAACAAGATGAGCGCCGCCGGCGACGCCGCCGCGCCGAAGCTCGAGGCGAAGTGCGTGGCGCCGATGGTCGCGGCCGCAGCGATGCAGGACGTCCTGAAGAAGGCGGCAACCGTCAAGGTGGTCTCCGAGGACTGCGACGAGATCATGCTGGCCTACGACGCCATGCGGCGCTCGCACGTGGTGTTGCGCAACCTCCTGCTCTCCGCGGAGGACGGCGTCATCACGGTGGGCGAGCTCATCGACGCGACCAAGGAAGGCGCGGCCCAGCTCACCGCGTTCATCAAGGTCGCCGAGGGGCTCGACAAATGAGCGCCGCGAGCGAGGTGCTCGTCGCGGTGCCGGCCGTCATCAGCGCCCTCGAGGCGGTCGCGGACGCGTTCGGGCTCGACCGGACGAAGGTCGTCCGGGTCGCGGCCGGCTCGCTCCCCGAGCTCCGCGAGTCGCCGCCCGACATCGCGTCCACCTACTTCGACGCCAAGGCCAAGGCCTCGGAGTAGCGGATGGGCAAGCGGGAGATCATCCAGAAGGGCTCGGGGCGCGATCTCTTCGCGTACTTTCACATCGAGCCCGCGTACATCCGCGACCAGGCGCGCGCCGCGACGAACGACACCGTCGTCGCCGAGCTCTGGGGCCTCGGCACCAGCGCATACAAGGCGGTCATGGCCGGGTACGGGGGCTGGAAGAAGTACTGCGCCGACCTCGCGCAGAAGGCGGGCGTCGCGCAGTTCGAGCACACGTGCCTCACGACGTGGAGCGCCGGCAGCCAGATCCTCAAGGTGGTCTGCCGCGGGCGTGACCTCCCCGACGCGATCGTCAGCCTCGACGGCCTGTACGGGACGAAGCCGCCCGGGTCGCGCGCCGGCGACGGCCAGGTCATCTTCGACGCCGAGATCGAAGCCGTCGCGCGCTACGCGCTCGCGGCCGCGCGAGGCGAGAAGGTCTTCGTGCTGCTCCACTCGTCGATCTCGACACCCTACGGCTCGAGCGGCGAGGTGGCCGACCTCATCCGCCACTTCGTCGAGACGGAGCTCGGGCGGGAGATGGCCGAGGACACGTCGGTCACCCCGGCCGACCTGGACAACCACGCCTTCAAGGCCGCGCTGGTGATCGGCAACTTCCACTGGATCGAATTCGCGGGCCGCGACGCGAAGGAGCACGTGCGGGAGGGACACCTCTTCGACGAGGTCTGGCGCAAGTGGATCCCCTGGGCCACGACCGACGAGGGGCCGTCGACGGACCCGAACCCGAACGTGCCGACGATGCCGCCGCCGGCGGCCCGGCCGGTGCAGGTCGGCGACCGCGGTGCCGACGTCGAGCGCTGGCAGATCTTCCTCGTCGGGCAGGGCGCCGGCATCCAGGCGGACGGGGTCTTCGGGCCCAAGACGCTCGAGGCGACGAAGGCGTTCCAGCGCGTGGCCAAGGTCACGGCAACGGGCGAGGTGGACGAAGCGACGCTCGCGGCCGCGCGCGCGAAGGGCTTCGGTGCGACGCACGACGCGGCGTTCCCGCCCAGGCCGAGCTTCGATCCGCTCGTCGGCAACGCGGCGCGGGCCGCGAAGTTCGGTCAGTTCGCTTTCGTGCCGGCGCCGACGGCGGGCAACCCCGAGGGCATCCGCATCACGGACGGGTGGGACCGGGCGAACATCGTGTCGGTCGTGATCCCGCAGCTCTCGATCGTGCAGGGCGCGCCCAAGGACGGCCGCGTCCTCTTCCACAGACTCGCGGCGCCGCGCGCACAGCAGCTCTTCGCGCGCTGGGAGCACGCGGAGCTCCTTCACCTGATCCTCACCTGGGCGGGGAGCTGGGTGCCGCGCTTCGTCCGGGGCTCGCGCTCGACCCTGAGCAACCACGCGTTCGGCTCGGCGTTCGACATCAACGCGGCCTGGAACGGGCTCGGCACCGCCGGCGCGCGCGCCGGAACGAAGGGGAGCGTTCAGGAGCTAGTGTCGATCGCGACCGACATGGGCTTCTACTGGGGCGGCTTTTTTAGCCGACCCGACCCGATGCACTTCGAGCTGGCGAAGCTCTGAGGGAGACGACGATGCGGCTTGAAGGTCATGCCCTGGATGTGCCTGGCACGGTGGCGCAAGGAACCTCGAAGGACGTGTCCGACTTCGTCGACAAGACGGTGCTCATCTCGGGCATCGCAGGCGGCGCCACGGTCCGGATCCAGGGGCGCATCGGCACGTCCGCGTGGGCGAACCTGGGCAGCTCGATCACGGCCGACGGCGTCTACCTGTTCCCCGAGTCGGTCACCGAGATGCGCGTCGACCGGACCGCCGTGGGCACGGGCAATCCGACGGTGGTAGCGACGCTTGGCGCGCGCCTCGCGGGGTAGGCCCGTGCGCGACCGCCGCGACCAGAAGACGCCGAAGCTCTCCGGCAGCTACCTCGGCTTCCAGGCGAGCGCGGCGGGCGTCTCGCGACGGCTCTTCGAGGTCATCGCCGAGACGCGCGCCAAGCTGGAGGACCTCGCGGTCCGGCAGCGCGTGGCACTCGAAGCGAGGCTCGAACGAGGCACGCTGCTCGCGCGCGAGCTCGACGGCCTCGCCGCGCGGTTCTCGCGGTGGCCCGAGCTCGCCACCACCGAGCCGGAGCAGCTGGCGCTCGAGCGCGCCGCGCTCTACGGCTGGCTGATGGGGACGGTGCGCGAGGCCGAGGAACTGCTGCTCGAGCTCACGAGGAAAGACCCGAGGGCCGAGTAGTCGTCCGACGACGCACTCGGCGCCTCGGTCCACGAAGCACCGACGAGCGAGCGCGTCGGCGGCGCGGCGCGCGTACGACCCAAGCCAGGATGACCGCCGCGGCGACAACGAGAGAGACGCCGTCCGTGCCGATCTGCACGGTGGACGCGCACCCGCCGGTGCTGACGGTGTCGGCGCTTGGCATGGAGTGAACCTCGGAAGGTGAGCTTTGCTTCATGTCGTGCAGTTGAGCGGAGTGGGTTGGTTGCCCACCCACACCCCAGCCGTTGCTTGTGGCGCCTCGCGCGTGCGCTCGAGCGCGCCCCCTTCCACGAGTCCTGAATCCGCGCGGAAGTTCGCGTCGCACAGCCCGTCGTCTTCGATGTCCGGGTGGTTGGCGTTCGCGTGCTTGACAGGAGCGCCGACCGCCTTACCCTGGCCTTCGTGACTCGCTCCTGCCATTGACAGTCAGCGCCCCGAGCGCCCCTCGACGTCGATAGGCCAAGCCGCCGGCCGGTCCCCGCTTCTTCGGGACCGCGTCGGCTTTTCGCGTTTCACCTGCGCGGGTAGCTCAGCAGCAGAGCGCTCGCCTACGCCTCGTGCGTCGGCGAGAGGTCGGTGGTGCAAGTCCATCCCCGCGCGCCCCGGGACGGTACCTCAGCTAGCAGAGGGCTCGGCGTAATGACCCGAGAAGTCGCAGGTGCAAACCCTGTCCGTCCCACCCGTGCATCCCTAGCTCAACGGCAGAGCGCCCAGCCTAATGACCTGGGAGGTACCGGGATCGACACCCGGGGGATGCTCCGTGCTCATCACCAAGGAGGACATCATGCAAAAGCTCTTCGTCGTCGTACGTCGTGATCTCGCGCCGGGCGCCATGCTCGCCCAGGCCTGCCACGGGCTCCGCGCCTTCGCGGCCGCCCACCCCGAGCTCGACGCCGCGTGGTACCGCGAGTCGAACAACCTCGTCTGCCTCGAGGTCGAGGACGAAGCCGCGCTCGAGCGGCTTCGCGCGCGCGCCGAGGCAGCCGGGGTCGCGTACGCGACGTTCCGCGAACCGGACTTCGACGACGCGGTCACCTCGATCGCGATCGCGCCGGATGGCTGGCGCCTCGTGTCGTCGCTGCCGCTGGCGATGAAGGAGCGGCGCGCCGCGTAGGAGCGCCGAGAATTTAGCCGGGCCTCGCGCTTTCTGAGCACGATCCAGGCGTGGGCCGGAAACGCGTCGCGGTTGAGCAGGGGTCTCTATTCGAGCCGCCGGGCAAGCTGCTCTACGGGGACAACCTTGAGATGCTCCGGCGAGAGGTGAAGGAAGAGAGCGTCGACTTGGTCTATCTGGACCCGCCGTTCAACTCCAAGCGCGCCTACAACGTCCTCTTCAAGGAGCGTGACGAAAGGGAGAGCGCGGCTCAAGCGAAGGCTTTCGAGGACTACTGGCGATGGGGCCCGCAGGCGGTGCAAGCCTTCCAACGGTTGACGGGCACGCAGGCCGAGGAGCGAGGTGTTCCCGCCAAGCTCGCGGAGCTCGCCGAGGCCCTCCATCGCTTCATCGGACCGAGCGATATGCTCGCCTACCTCGTCATGATGGCCGAGCGTCTCGTCGCGCTCAGGCGAGTGCTCAAGCCGACGGGGTCCCTCTACCTTCACTGCGATCCCACCGCGAGCCACTATCTGAGGTTGGTGCTCGACGCCGTGTTCGGCCACGCCGCTTTTCGCAACGAGATTATTTGGAAGCGAACCACAGCGCACAGCGGAGCGAAGAAGTTCGCGCCCATCCACGACGTGCTGCTCTACTACGCTCGCGGCGACGCCCCAGTCTGGAATACGCCGCGCACAGAGTACGATGGCGAGTACCTCGACAAGTACTACCGCTTCGATGACGGCGACGGCCGCCTCTACTGGCGCGCGGACCTGTGCGCCGCAGGCATACGCCACGGCCGATCCGGCGTGCCTTGGCGCGGAATCGACCCGACTGCGAAGGGCATGCATTGGAAGTTCACGGTCGAGCGCCTCGATGAGCTTGACGCCGAGGGCCGCATCTACTGGCCCCCAAGGGGCACGATGCCGCAGTACAAGCGCTATCGAGACGAGCTTAAGGGGGTCGCGGTGGGTGATATCTGGAGCGATATCGATCGCATCAACCCGGTGGGAAGCGAACGCACAGGTTGGGCAACCCAGAAGCCTGTCGCGCTCCTTGAGCGCATCATTGCTGCCTCGTCCAACCCTGGAGACTTGGTGCTCGACCCGTTCTGCGGGTGCGGGACGGCGGTCGAAGCAGCTCAAAAGTTGGGCCGTCGATGGATCGGGATCGACGTTACATACCTCGCAATCGACATCGTGAAGAAGCGACTTTCGCGGGTGTTTCCCAACGCGGAACTGTATCGCGAGGTTGGCGCGCCTCGTGATGTGGTCGGTGCCAGAGCATTGGCAGAAAAGGATCGGCGCGACGCGACGAACGAGTTCCAGCGTTGGGCAGTACCGCTCATCGGCGCGAACCACGCGGGCGAGGATCCAAAGCAGATGAAGCGCGGCATGGACCGAGGCATCGATGGGTACATCCGGTTCAAAGATGACCCAGAGGGAGGCAGCAAGAAGGTCCTGCTCTCCGTCAAGAGCGGCAAGGTCTCGTCTCGTGACATCCGCGATCTGCGCGGAACTATGGAGCGCGAGAAAGCACCGATCGGCGTGTTTATCACGCTCAACCAGCCCACGCGCGAGATGGTGAAAGAGGCCGCGGAGGCCGGCACCTGGAGTTCGGCCGCCTTCGAGCCGGGACGGTCCTTCGACCGTATCCAGTTCCTCACGATCGAGGACATTTTCGCGGGGAAGCGGCCGCAGTACCCTGGTCAGACGCGGCCGGGCCGCTCGACCGCGCCGCCACCACCGAGCAAGGAGACGGGCCCCAAGAAGGGTCTCGGCGTCGTCGACGTGAGGGGCGAACGCGAGCGCGTTGTGAAGGTAGCCCGGACGACGCCGGAGGCGGCCCCGGCCCGCCGCCGGAGAGCCGCCTCGGATAGTTAGAGGCGCCGCACCGCGGCAGCGGCCGCCTTCACGATCGGCTCGGCAGAATCGAGCCCGGTCACCAGGTCGCCCGCGGCCAGCGTCGCCCGCTCGGCTCGCTCCCACGCGGCGCGGTGGCCCACCGTGCCGGGCGCCGACGTCTTGCCCAGTTCGAGCGCGGCCTGCAGCTCGCGCGCGACGCGCTTCGAGCCCGAGTAGGTCCCCACGCGCGAGCATCAGGAATTCAGCACGCTGTCGACCTCAAGCAGCGCGAAGAGCAGGTTCACCGCGTCGCCGTCGGTTCCGGTGGCCCGCCAGCTCTCCAAGGCGCGTTCGTGATTCTCGCGGAGCATCGACCGAAGGCGCGTTGGCGCGACGAGATGGAGCGCGCCCAGTTCTCCGAGTTGCTTCTCCACGGTGGTGGCGGCAGCGAGTCGTTCCAGGCCGGCGCGGTAGGCTGCCTCGGGGTATGAGTCTTCCATGAGAGATCCTACCCCGGCACGCAACTGGCCGCCGCTCGTGTCGACCTACAGGGCATGACCCCCAAGAACGACAACGACGATGAGATCGACATCTACCAGTGCGGCGAGCACCCGATCTTTCGGCTCGGTGGATCCGCGTCAGCTCACCATCCGCAGCGCGCCGGCCGGGCGCGTGCTCGCGAGGGCGGCACGGTGCACCACCTCCGGCGTCGACTCGACGAACGACCGCACCGGGAGCCCAAGCTCCTCGAGGACGCTGTCGATCGCCTCGACCAGGTACGGCGCGAAGTCAGGCGGGACGCCGTGGGCGACGAAGCCGTCGCCGACGAACTCCAAGCGCGCGAGCGCATCCCAGCAGCCGTTGCAGATGGCGAAGATGGTCGCCCCGCGGTTCTCGAACCGGATGAGGAATGAGTCGCCGATGTCGTCGGCGAACTGCACGTCGTAGCCGTCGAAGTTGATCTCGGAGAGGTTCATGTCCCGAGCTTGCGCCTCGAGGGCGCGCCCGCGAAGGGCCAGGCAAAGACCTAGGACGGACTATGTCCGTGTCGAATCGCCACGGGTCCGCATGGGTTAATGGAAAACGACGGCTCGACCTCTTGCGCGGCCGCCGCGCGGCGCCAGCATCAGCGGATGAAAACCCGCGACGTGGTGAAGTTGGTGTACGGGGGCATCCTCGTGGCCAAGGGCGCGAAGGCGATCCTCGAGGTGCTCAAGAAGCTGAAGCGCTGACCTGTCGGACGCTCCAGCGCAGGCTCGCACCGACGAACGCGCGCTCGAGCTCGGCGAACGCCGCGGCGTCGACGCGCAGCCCGAGCGGGAACTCGAGGTGCACGAACCGCCCGCGAGACGTGGTCACGTCGCGGACGATGAACGGGGCGAACCAGGGCATGGGGCCTCCCCATCGTAGCGCGCCGCTACGGAGCCGTGGACAGCCTTCGCCCGTTCCTCGTCTTCGGTCGCTGTGGACCAACCGGTTCTGTGAGCGCGCGCGATGTGGACCACCCCGACCGAAGTCGAAATGAGATCGTGCTGGCGGCGATGCCGGTCGTCGTCGCCCAGTCCGCGATGCACTGGGAAACCCCGTCGTGCTCGACGACATGCGCCGTGCGCGAATTCCTCACCTGCTCTGGCATCGTCGCCCAGCGCCAGTTCGGCGCCGCGCCACGGCTGATGCAGTCGTCGCAATGGCCGCAGTCGTATCCGCGGTCGTTGTCGCGTCGGTCGATCGAGTGTCTTCTCGTCGGCGGTGCGCCGACGTCCGCCAAGAACGACTCGAAGCTCTCCGCCCACCCGCGGCACACCCCAATGCCGCGCCCACCGTAGTCCTTCCAGTGCTTGTGGTTCGGGTTCGAGCAGCGCTCCTTGATGCCGCACCACTTCTTGTAGAGCGGATGACGACGAAGCCCGTGAGTGCGTCCGGAGTCCCCTGACCTACGCCACTCCTTGATGAGGCAGCCACAGGATTTGCGCGGGCGGGTCTGCGACGTGAGTTCCCAGCCGATGACCTCGCGCTCCACGCCGCAGTCGCACCGACACAGCCACGTGGCCCCTCCGCGGTAGGAACCGGCCCTTCGAACGACCAAGAGCCTGCCGAACCTCTGCCCGGTGAGTTCGTTGAGCGGATGCATCTCACACCTCTCCCATGGAACGAGCCCCGAGTTTCACCAGCATGCTGGCGAGCAGGGTACGGTGACAGCGCGCGGCGTCGGTGCAGTAGCACGCGAGCGTGCGCGTCGGCGCCGCCAGAAGCCTCTCCCACGCTTCGCGCTGGCGCCGGTAGCTCTGACGCATCTCCTCGGTGTAGGCCTCCACGTACGCCGGCCAGGCGGAGTCGACCTCTTGGTCGTATCGCTCTGCGGCGGCGAGGCGCGCGGCAACGAAGTCAGGCGTCGCCCCCTTGCGCTTCGCTGCCTTGCGGTGCTCGCGCGCGCCCGCCCGAGCATCGAGCATCGGCCGCATGATGGCCCACGACGGGGCGAACACCTTGCCGAGCTCGCAGCCGCTCTTGCGGGTGACGTCGAGCAGGTCGGCGCTCGCTCTGGCGGCCGGCGAGAAGAGGCGCGCGGTGTGGACGACGAGGGTCATCACCACCCTGCAGCGATCTGGTCCACATCGACCGCAGGGAGGACAAGGTCGCGCACGTCGATGGCGCACATCCGAAGCACCAGATCCAGCGCCGAACGCATGAGGGGATCGACTGTCGGACGGAGCTCATGTCGCGCAGCATCGATGCTCATTCCGCCGACCGTGTTCCAGGCGGCGAGGAGCGAGGCGTCCCGCACGATGTTGAGCGCGCCGGTCCAGATCGTTCCGCGCTGGTCCTCTGACATTACCGCTGCGGACGCGTAGAACCCGCAGAGCGTGCGCGCCCAGGTCGCTGCCTGCTGTGCGCCCCACCATTCGGCCTGGTGCCCTCCTCGCCGCGCCGCCTCCTTGGCGGCGGCGAGCTCCCGCTGGACGCGCAGCGCGATGGGGTGCAAGCGCGCGAAGAGCGCCTCGCTTGCGCGAGAGATGGTGCCGTCGCCCAGCTCGAGCATCCAGTCGGCTTCCTGCTGCTCGAGCCCGCGAAGCTCCGCACCGACGTCCTGTAGATCTGCGAGGTCGCACCATGCAGGAGCGAGCGTTCTGAGCGTCCAGTCGGAGATCATGACGCGTCGGCGGTCGTCTGGGTCGATGACGCCACGCACCTCGTGGTAGTCACGAAGCGTGTCCTCTGCGGCCGTTCTCACCGGACCTAGCAGGGCCTCGCGGCATGGCTCCTGTAGGAGGTCGAGGCCATGCCGCCACTCGTCAAAGAAGTCGGCGATCGCTGGCGACCACGTCTTGTACGTCACGCCGTCCTCCTCTTCGTCCCCGGTCTCGACCGCATGGGCCTGCGCTCGCGCGCGCGAGGGGTCACGCGGAGCGATCTCAAGCCGGACAACAACGGGTTCGCCGGACGGCGCTGCCCGGTCGGGAATGCTTGGTAGCGCGTGCGACTCGACGCTGGGAACGTGGTGGTCGGCGCGCTCTCGACGAGCTGCTCTACGAGCCGACGGAGCTCGGCGGCCGCAGCGGTGGCGCGCTCTCGAAGCACGAGCCGCTCAAGTAGCTCCATTGCGGCGTCGGCCATCCGCTGCGTGGCGATGACGATCGGCTCGACGTCGAAGTCGATGAAGAGGCGGACGTTGCCGTGCATCACGCGGCCTCGCCAGGCTTCAGGTTCTTGCCGCCGGCGATGCGGTTCAGCTTCGCGAGAAGGTCGAGCCGTCGGAAGGCCAGGTGGAGGCTCCCGTTCTTGCACGCCCTGAACGCGAAGTACTCTGTCGAGCCACGCCCGTCCTTCCCGCAGACGTTGATCGCGTCGACGAGCAGGCCGTTGTTCGTCTTCGCCACCGTGCCGCGGCCGTCGAGCATCTGGAACGTGGTCTCCAGCGCGAGCAGCCTGGCGCTCGGCGACGCGCCGTAGCCGCTGCCGTACGAGACCTTGAACGGGTGCGTCCAGCCGCTCGAGATCACGTGGCTGAGGATGACGCGCGGCCCGATCTCGAACTCGGTATTGGTCTTGTAGTGGCTGCCTGGGGGGCGCAGCAGGTCGAAGACCTCGCGCACGCGCTCGCGCACCATCTCGCCCGCCTGCTCCTGGTAGAAGGCGCCGAACGACGCCACGGCCTCGATCGTGGGCTCGGGCAGGTCGCCCTTCTCCAGACGCTGGTCGAGCTCTGCCGCGCGCGCCATCGACAGCAGCCGACGGACCTCGAGCCTGGTGGCGACCTCGCTCCACACCGAACGTCGAAGCTGGTCCAGCACCTCGGCGAGGTTGGGCCTGCTGAAGGTGCGGCTCGCGCACGATCGCAGACCTACGCCCATCCGCTCTTCGGCTGCGTCGAGCAGCTCGAAGGCGCGGGTCACGTCCCGGACGCTCTCACGGTAGCGGCGCAGCAGATCATCCAGCGGCGTCCTCACGGCTAGGTCGCCGTCGTCGGGCTGTCGCCAGTACCAGGTGCCGCCGTCGTCGCGATGCGGCTCTGCCGGCGGGCTGTCGGTGGTGAGCGTGTGCTCGCCGCCGCAACCGCACGGGACGACGAGCGCGACGCCAACGACGCGCGCCGCGTCGAGATCGAGCACCTTCCAGTGCTTCTCGCGGTGAGCGCGGTCCTCCTTGGTGACGGTGGCTCGGCCGTCGAAGCGGCAGAAGCGGAGGGGGATCATGCGGCCTCGAGCAGGCTGCCGACGATTCCGCGAGCCATGGGCGGCGGGACCGCCCCGCCGAGCCCCCGGATCGTCGCGAGGCGCGATGCCTTCGCGGGCCACGCGTAGCCGTCCGAGAACCCCTGCGCGCGGGCGTACTCACGGATCGTCAGCGGCCGATACGCGTCTCCCATGACGTAGACCCAGTGGTCCTTGGTCGTGATGGTCCGAATCGGTTCGTGGAGCGGGACGCCCGGGTGGTTCGTGACGTGCTGCACGAGGATGCGCCGCCCCGTCCTGGCCTGCGCCGCCCGCATGCGTTCGGCCGCCCCCGGGCTTGCATGGCGAATGAGCTTCCACCCGCCGGCCGTCTCGTCGATGCACGGACCGAACGCGGGCTCCCTGGCCCGGCGCGTTGGCCGCAGTCTGCCGATCGCCCTCTTCGTCGCGACCACGAAGAGGCGCCTGCGACGCTGCGGCACGCCGTAGTCGGTCGCCACCTCGATGCGCTCGTCGACGTGGTAGCCGAGCCGCACGAGCGCCTCGCGCCAGGTTGGGTAGAGGCGCCACCGGAGCAGGTCCACGACGTTCTCGACGATCATTGCCTTCGGCTCGCACACGTCGGCGCACTCGATGACCGCCCACGCGGTGGCGCGCATCTCGTCGTGATAGCGCCTCCGGCGCGGCTGGGACGCCGTGCTGTGGCCCTGGCAGGCGGGCGAGGCCAGCAGCAGGTCGAATGCGGGAAGCCGCGTCCAGTCGGCCTGCCGAAGGTCCTGGCAGGAGTGCTCGACGTGAGGGTGGTTGATCGCGTGCGCCTCGACCGCGAGCGGCCAGTGGTTCGCCGCCCAGACCACGCGAGCGCCGGCCTGCTCGGCGCCCTCGGTAAAGCCGCCCCACCCTGCGAAGAGGTCTATCGCCCTCACCGAGTCGCCTCCAGCGCGGCGATTCGCTGTCGGAGTGCCTCCACCTCGAGCTCGAGATCGGGCAATCGAATGATGCGCGCACAGAGCGCCTCGGGGTCGACACCGCCGTCCACGCGAATGCGCCCGACGCTCGTCTCGACGCTCCGCCCGCTGCTCGCCATCCGCCACGACTCGACCGCGCGGCTGCGCCTGGAGAGCCAGCCCTTGCCGCACATCTCACACGCCAAGCAGCCGCGCGTGGTCACACCGCCGCAAGTGTCGCCAACGCGCTCAGGGTCGAAGACGAGCGCACCGCCGCATGGCTGCGGGCAGCAGGGCATCTCGGCAGCGTCGAGCTGCTCGGCGGTCAGAGCGCGCGCTGGGCCTTCGCCGCAGTTCTCGCACGGCGTGGCCGCTGCGCCCTTCCCGCCGACCTTGCAGGAATCGCAGAACCAGAAGGCGCTCACAAGAGCCCTCCAGCCGCAGCGAAAAGCGGCGCGTCAGCGATCAGGCGCGACCTCGCGATCGCGACGTTGTGCTCGTCCAGATCGATGCCGACGAACGAGAAGCCTTCGGCCACGCACGCGAGCCCGGTCGAGCCGGAGCCCATGAACGGATCGAGGACGGTGCCGCCCGGCGGCGTGACCAGTCGCACGAGGTAGCGCATCAGGTCGGTCGGCTTGACCGTCGGGTGGTCGTTCTCCTCGCCGCGCTCCGTCGTGGTCGCCTTGCCGCAGTAGAAGAAGCGCGAGGCGCCAGCGCGCCCCGGCTCGGAGTATTGCCGCGTGACGGTCTCGCGCATCTTGCCGCGCGCAACTGACGTCGACGGCTTTCCGTGCACGTCGGTGGTCCGTGTCTGTCCCCAGCCGGGCCCGCTCTGCTCGTCGAGCGCGCGCACCGGGCAGCCGTCGACGCAGCGCCAGTCGGGCATCTCTTCGGTGCCGTCGGGGTCCGAGTACGAGTGCATCTCGGTGCCCGCGGGTCGGCTCTCGACGCCTAGGGCGTTGCCCTGCGTCCCGGCACCGCTCGTGCGCTTGACGGCCCCTGTACCGCTGCCCTTGACGCGCTTCGTGCCCACGAGCTCGCAGCCGTTCGGCCCGTCTACATGAGAGAGCAGCACGTTTGCCGGCCAGCGCCCGCCTGGGTGGCACGTGATCCCGTTGCCAGGCGGCGCAGCGATCTTCTCCGCTTCGGGCTTCGCCGAGTGCCCGGATCGCTTCCAGGCATCCGAGCGTTCGCTCCAGTCGGTGAAGATGCGGCAGCCGTCGATGTTGAGCCACGTTGGCCCCTTTTTCGTCGCGAGGACGATCGGCTCCCACGCCGGCTTGAGCGCGGTCTTGGCCTTCGGCCATCCCTGGCCGTACAGCCACATCATGCAGTCGCGGACGTTCCAACCGGCGTCTTCGATCGCACACGTGAGGCGGTGAAACGTCCGCGTGCCGCCGAACGCGAGCAGCACCGCGCCCGGCTTGGCGACACGAAGCGCCGCGGACCAATAGGCGGGGCCCGGGACTTCGTGATCCCACTTCGCTTGCAGGAACGAGAGGCCGTACGGCGGGTCGGTGACGAGCGCGTCGATCGACGACTCCGGCATCGAGGCGAGCACGGTGAGACAGTCGCCAGCGTGGAGCTCGATCACGCCCGCACCTCGAGCTTGGGGTACCGCATCGAATCGGGCAGATGCCGTCGCAGCCTTCGGTCTAGCGCCCAGACGTAGCGGTGCTTCCCGCGGTGCCTGACGGGCCGCGTGGTCGCGGCGACGGCCGCGCGCACCCACGTGCGCCAGTCCCCGCTCGGCGGCGGCGCGCCGAACGCTACGAGCTGCTCGACCACCGGCTCGAAGCCGCGCTCGCGCTTACGCAGCTTGCCGATGGTCCTGTTGTTGAGGACGTGGCCGTCGGGGAGCAGGCGGATCGTCGATGGATTGGTTTTGCCGCGATAGACCGCGTTGAGCGCCTGGTAGATGCCGCCGTAGTGGCCGAGGAAGACCTCGCCCCCCGCGATGTCCGTGCGCGGCTCCGGGTCGGCGTGGGACACGATGGCCTCGAAGCCTTCGAGGCGGGCGAGCTCGAAGACGCGGGCGACGAACCACGACTCGCCGTTGCTCGGGACATCGTTCAGGAGCACGAGCCTGCCGAGCTCCGTCTTTGCCAGCCGCTCGCATGGCAGGGGCAACGCCTTCTCGAGAGCAGCCTCGCTCGATGGGTGCGTGAGGACCGCCACGCCCACGAGCTCACCCGCGCGGAAGAGGCCGGCCCGAAAGCGAGCCGCTCCGAGGGACCGCTCGTAGTGGTGCTGCTCGACGAATCGCCGGGCCGTCGTGTCGTCCGGGATCGCGGCCACCTCGTACCTCGAGGTCACGATCGGTTCCCCGGCGGGACGGTAGGTGGACCGGCGGTCGCGCCAGCGCTGGGCGACGTCGACGATCATCGCCTCTCTCCGTTCTCGACCGACCACCACGGGCCGTGCTCGTCCTCGCCGTACCCGGTGACGCGCACGTCGTAGCGACGGAACAGGTCGTCCCAGGAGTCGCAGCGCACGCCGAACTCCGCCCAGCCGCGCTCTCGTTTACCGAAGAGCCAGGGCTTCTTGTCATTGTCGAGCCCGTGAAAGCGGACGTAGCCGACGCCAAGCAGCCGAGTCGGTGCGTCCGGCGGCACGCGCCCGTTGAGCACGCGGATCTCGCGCGCCAGCATCTCGGCGTGCTTCTCGAGCTTCGCGATCTCGTCGCTGCGACGTTGGAGCGCCTCAGCTTGGTTGGCGAGGTCGTGGGCGACGTTGAGCGCGACGTTGTTGTCGTCCACGTCGCCCGGGATGACCTGGACGTCGAGCTTGGCGCCGTTGACGGTCACCGAGAAGTGCGCCGCGCGCTCCCCGTTGGTTCGGGGCCCGTACTGGCTGACGGTGGGGGCCGTCACGCCGTCCTCCGGGCGGCGACCCGAGCTGCCTCGACGGTGCGCTCCGCCAAGTCGACGGCGCGGTTGAGGGCCAGATCGTTTCGGCCTGCTTGGATCAGCAGCAGGACGTCGAGGGCGACGTCTTCGAGCGGTCGCACCACCGAGTCACCAGAAACGACCGCAAGCTCGCGGGCCGCCTCAGATCCCCCACCACTTCCTAAACCGAAGGTCGTGCGTTCAAATCGCGCCGGGGGCGCCAGGGCTTTTTGCCCGATCCCGCTGATCACCGTGGTGAGATCGCTGGTGAGATCGACCGTCGCTGCGGCGGCCTTCCGGGCCATGTCGCCGTTCAGGTGGACGTAGCGTTCGGTCGTCGTGACCGACTCGTGGTCGAGCTGAACCTGGATCTCCTCGGCTGACCACGCGCGCCCCCACCAGCCCTGCCCAAGCGACGTCCCGCACGTGTGCCGCAGGTCATGCCAGCGCACGTGGAGGCCGTCCTTCCGCTTCTCGGCGGTGAGCCCCGCGGCCGCCATCCACTTCTGCCAATCGCGAGGGTCGCCGCGGCGCTGGCAGCCCCGCACGGTGGGGAAGAGCAGTCCGCGCGTATCCTCGTGGCGAGTCCCGGCGAACTTGGCGCGCTCGACCTTCAGCACGGGGAGCCACTCCGCGATCGCCTGCTTCGCGATCGGCAGGAGGGGGACCGTTCGCGGCTTGCCGTTTTTCGTCTTCCGGAGCGTCACGGTCCAGTCGTCGAGATGAAGGTCGACGAGCCGGATGTGCCACTGCTCGTTCTGCCGGCAGCCGGTCCCGATCGCGAACGCGATGGCGAGCCGCTCCCGCTCGGGGATCGCGTCGCAGGAGAGGACGAGCACCTGCTCGGCGACGGTCAGGTAGGTCGATGTCTCGTGCGTGCGTGCGCGCTTTCGGATCGAACTCGGGAGCCGGACGCCACGGGCGGGGTTGTCCTGGATGAGCTCCTCGTCCATCGCGTCCTCGAGGACGATACGGAGGGCGTTGAGGGCGTTCTGTGCGGTCGATTTCCCGATCAGCTTCTTCGCCCGCTTCGCCTTGGTCGCGTCGCTGTAGCCGCGCCCTGGTTTCACCTTCCGCGTCGCGAGCTGCTTCACGAAGGCGATGACGTCGCCGCGGGTGACGTTGACCAGGAGCACATCGGCCAGCCACGTCCCGAGCAGGTGGGAGGTAAGGACCGATCGATACGAGTCCGCCGCCCGCTGGCCGGCGAGCTCGCGGGCGTCGATGGCCTGCATCGCCCACTTGCCCAGCGTCATCCCGCCCTCGCCGGGGTCCTCGGCAAGCCGCTCGAGCGCGGCGCGCAGGACCTCGGCTGCCTCCTCGTAGGTCGCGCACGGGTCGAGTCGCTTCGAGTTGCGCCCCGGGAGACGGGGCCGGTGGCGCCCGTCGGAGGTCGTCTCGATCGTTCCTGTTCCTCTGGCTCTCACGTGGGTGGCCTCGTTCGATATCCGAGTCGTCGCAGTGCAGCATCGGCGCGCTTCTGCGCCAAGGGCGAAGGCGGGGGACCATCGGGCACCCTCACGCGGGGGCGCGGCGCCGCGCGTGCCTTGCGCGCTCGCGCCGGTGCTGGTCGCTGTTCGTTCGCGGCAGCGCCTTCCTCCGCGGTAGCGGCAGCGAGCTCAGCCTGGACCTCTGCGATCCGGGCGTAGAGGGCGGCGAGCTCGCGATGGAGAGCGGCGAGGCGACTCACAGTCTCACCAACTCCGGCCTCCCACAGAACCGCCAGACCTCGTCTTTCACGTGGTCCTTGATCCACTCGCCGATGCGCTCCTCGAGGTCAGCGATCGCTGCCTTTGACGGCTCGTTGCCAGCGTTGCCGCACTCCTCTTCGAGCCGCTCCTGGATGTCCTCGACAAGCCGCCAGGTCGAGACCATGTCGGCATGCCTCCCGGGCGCGAACCCCTGCAGCTGGATCTCCTTCTCGCCCGGCCACGCCTTGCGGCCGGCGGCGATCGCTTCGTCGCGCGACTCGAAGAGCGCGGTGTAGCCATCGGCGCTCTCGTCGGCATAGAGGTGGACGGCTTGCCAACGGGTGGGCTTCTCTTCGCTGCTCATTCGGCCGCAATCTCCTGCATCACCAGCCGCTTCGCCTCGATTGAGGCCCACCGCTCGACCTCGGCATGCGAGTGGCGCATCCGAGGCATGTTCGCCTTGATCCACCCGATGGTAGGGTCGACCCCGGCCCGCTCGAAGACGTGCGCCGCGACGAGCAGCGCGTCGTCCTCGCTCGGCAGCCCGAACTCGAGCTCTACGTCGAACCGCCTCACGATGGCCGGGTCGAGCGCGTCTCTTCGGTTGGTGCCGGCGACGATCACCGTCTTCGACCCGCGTCTCCGGATGTCGTCGAGCACCACCAGCAGCGTAGTGACGATGCGGCTCTGCTCCCCCATGTCGTTGTGCTTGCCGCGGGCGCACCCGATCGCGTCAATCTCGTCGAGCAGTACGACAGCGGCCTCCTGCGAGACAAACTCCAGCGCCTTCCGCAGCCGTCCGGACGACTCGCCCAGGTAGGATCCGACGAGCGCATCCATGGGCACGACGAAGAACGGCAGGTCGAGCAGCCCGGCGAGAGCCGACGCCGCGCTGGTCTTGCCTGTCCCACTCGGGCCGTGGAACAGGAGCCTGGTAACCGGAGCGAGCCCGCGGGCCGCCAGCTGGCCGGCGTACGCGTGCTCTGTGACGACACGCTCGAGCGCTTCTCGGATCGGCCTCGCGACGACGAGCTCGTCCACGGAGACACCGGCGTCCTGCTCGCGCACGATGCCGACGAGGTCGCCTGGGATGGAGAGGGTGAGGCCGGGGTCTCGACCGAAGATGCGGTCGACATCGGCGGCCAAGCCGGCGTCCTTCGGATTTGAGGCAACGACCTGGCGCGCCAGCGCCTTGACGCGGTCGCGGTCGCGGGACCACACCGACTTGACGATCGCCAGGAACTGGTCGCGTCGGATCCTCACCGCCACCCCTTGGGGTCGAGGTTGAACCGCTTCGCGAGCGCGGCCACCGACTCCACGTCGCCAGCGTTCGCCCAGTAGAGACCGGTGCTGTTGAGCCGATCGCCCAGCATCACGGCGGGCTGCACCGATGCCTCGCAGCTGCCGATGTAGCGCTCGCCCTCGGGATCGCGGAGGTCGAGCAGCAGGTCGGCGATCTCGCGCCGCGGGAAGAACGCGTGGAAGTCTGGAGCGCCCTCGTTCTCCGTGAGGACCACCCAGCCCGCGACCGGCATCGGCTCGCGGTCGATCTCGACGTCGTCGACCATCTCGATCCAGAACCCGTGCTTCTCGTCGCCAAATGTCATCGCTTACCTCCGCGCCGAACGGCACTCCGCACGAGACCGATCGCGTAGACGATGCCCAGCACGGGCCAGCAGGCCGCGAGCGCGACCATCGCGACCGACCCGTACTTCGGCGGAGGCGTGCCCTGCGCAGCGACCCGAAGGGCGGTGAAGTAGAGCGCCGCAGCGTAGGCCACGAACCCGAGCATCCAGATCGCGACGGCCTCCTGCATCATCGGGCGAGCCTCCGGTACATGCGGCCCGCTGACTCGCTGGCGTAGCGCCGAACCCCAGGGTCAGCGTCCAGCACGCTCGCGCGCACGAGCACGGCGTGCATCGCCCACGTCGTATGCCCCTCGGCCCCGATCGCGGCGCCGGCGCGGACGGTGGCGGCCGGATGCTCGAGCAGCTTCATGAGGGCGCCCGCGGGCGACGGCTCGCGGACCTCGAGCGCGAGCTCGGCGGCGAAGCCGAGGTCGATGGCGGAGAGGTCCTTTGGATCGGCGAGAAGCGCGACGAAGGCGGCCGGGTCGGTGCGGGCGAGGGCGACGAGGTCCACTAGAACGTCTCCCCTCGCCGGGCGTAGTTGGGGTCGCGCAAGGGGCAGCACTTGCTGTGCGGCCCGGGGGCCTTGTCGTGGCCCTTGCACGGGCAATGGGCGAGGAGCTCAGCGCGGTGGAGCAGAAAGCGCGCTGCCTTCTTCATGCCCATGGCAGTGAATTTCGCCGCCTCCGAGATCAGGACAAGGGCCGCAGCACGGTCGAGCATCTCCTCGCGCGTGTAGAGCCGCACGATCTTGCCGCCGCGCCTCTGGGCCGTCGCCTCAGCTGCGTCACGCGACACCCAACGGTACCGACTCAGCATGTGGTTGGTCCACTTGCCCCACGCCGCGATCCACTCGCGCTCGATGTACGCCTTCTTGTTCACGCGCGACCGGCGCCGCACGTCGCGATAGACAGCGAACCTCATGTCCAGCCGAACCCTTCCTGATCAGCGTGCGGGCACGTGTGTCCGCTGCCGAAAACGCATCGGGTGATCTGTGGACGAATGAAGGCATCGACAGCCGGGCTCCACGCGGGGCACCGAGCGTCACTCCCCGCGACGTGGTCGGGGACGTTGAAGATGCCGAGCGCGCCCGGCCGCGTGAGCGCGGGCCACATCGCGGGCGCGTCAGGCGCGGCCTTCATCGGCGGGAACGCGCGCCGCGCCCCGAAGACCAGGCCGAACCCGTGCATCCACCACCTCAACTCGGCCGCGGTCAGCCCCCGTCGTTGAAGAGCGCCAAGGTTGGCGACCACGCCATCGGGTCCGACCTCACCGATGACCTCGACCACGCCGAGGATCCGCTTGTAGGGGACGCGGTCGCGGAGCGGGCCATCGCCCGGAATTGCAGCGTCGAAGCCCGCGGAGAATCCGCGCTCGTGCATCCACGCCCAGTGCTCCGGGATCCATCTCGAGCTCGCGTGAATGAGCAGCGGGCCGCGGTGTCGGAGGATGTTGCCCGGGCGGGCGCCGTCGCGCCGGTGACGATTCTCGACGCGCTTCCACTCGTCATCCGACATGGCGAAGATGGCGGAGGCCATGGGTTCGGCCAACGATAGGCACTTCATCGCGACCTCCCGAGGATCTGGATCAGCCGCTCGGCGTGATCGTCTCGCAACCCACCGCCGGCGGCCCCCGTGGTGCGCACGAAGTACTGCTCGAGTCCGACTCCAGCGTCGGGGTCATCGTCGACGATGGCGAAGGCCTCCGGCGCCTTGAACGCCGCAGTGAGCCACCGCTTGATCTCGACGTGGCGCTCGTGGCCCTTGAGCCGCATCGTCTCGCCAACGATCTGCCCGCGGAACCCCATCTCCTCGAGCATCTGCTGCATCTCATAGATGCGGTAGCGGACACGCCAGCTCGAGGAGATGACGACCTGCGCCCCGGTCTCTTCGAGCACGCGGTTGAGGACGGCCACCCGCTCGGGGTCGATGTGGTCGCGCCAGTCCCATTCGCCGTCGGCGATCACGATGCCTTTGTCCCTCAGGCGGGAGAGGAACGCGGCCTCATTCAGGACGCCGTCGATGTCGAGAAACAGGGCCTTCATGGTCTCTCCTCCGCCTCAATGCTCGTTCGCCGAGTCGTCGGGTCCGTCAGCCACGCGTACACCGCGACGACGATCCACACCGACATCGACGTCGGCCGGCGCAGGTCGCGGACGATGATCCGGGCGAGGATGTCGAGGCGGAGCGGCTCCCTCACGCGAGCGGCCTCCCACAGAACGGGCAGAACCCGGCGATGAGGTACGTCTTCCTGCGCACCACCGCGCCGCGTTTGCCCTTCTTGCCGTACGTGAACCAGATGGGCAGCACCGTGCGCTCCTTGCCAGAGTGCAGGCCTACCGCCGTCGAGAACCCGTCCCATTGGCCGCTGCCGGGCTCGGCGCCGAGATGCGCCTCGTACTTCTCGCCGAGCTTCTTCATGCAGTCTTCGATGCGATGCGGCTTGGGCGCCGCCTTCCGTGCAGCGCTCATCGCCCACCTCGCTTCACGACCTGCCAAGCGCGGTCGCTCAGGGTCCAATCAGACTCACCGTCACGCCCACGCGTCTTCCTGCCCTTGTGGGTCGTCGAGAGGTGCTCGGCGATCAGAGGATCCCCGCCGGGCCCGATGTACGCGATTCGCACTCGCGTGGTCACGCCCTCGCCGGACTCTTCGAGGATGTCACCGGGTCGCACACGCAGACGCCCGTGCGCGGTCTCGTAGGTGTGGGTCCGCGCGGGCACCAGGCAGCGGTGGGTCTGACAGGCGATCTCGGCAGCGAAGGCAGCTCGTCGCGCTCCGTTATGGGCCGTCACGGCGCCCACCCGCACTTTCAGGCAGCTCTTCGAGTTGACGAACTTGTGGTCGCAGCGCTGGCGGGCCGGCCGCTCAGGGAATGGCGCGACTAGCGGCGCGACGCGATCGAGCACGAGACGGACCCGTTCGAGGTCGAAGCGGTCCTGGTCGTCGCGCACGCTGCTCTCCATGTCGATCCAGAACGGAGACGGGCGGGCGAGATGCTGGACGACGTCGACGACGTTGTCGGGGCCGATGCCGCCAGCGAAGCCGAGGTGTAGGCCGGCGGGGGTCGAGGGCCAGGCCTCCTGCGGCGCGAGCCCGCGCCCGCCGGATGGGTCGAACAGGATGCTCACGTTCTGCATGCCGGCCGCGTCGAAGACGCAGCTCTTCAGGTGCTCCCTGTCGCGAGCCTGGAGGATGAGCTCGAAGGTTCGCCGGGCGCCGACGACGACGTGGCGCGCCCGAGACTCCCAGCCGTTCACCTGGACGCGGCCGAAGTCGAGCAGCCGCGGTTGCGGGTCGCCCGCCATGAAGCGACGTGCCTCGTCACCGCAGAGGTGGGCTGCGAGGGGCAGCGTCTTGCTGCCCGCCTTGCAGGCCTGAAAGCGGCGCACCCAGGCGGCCGATGGATAGCGCGGCGTACCGGCGCGCTTCGTCGAGAGCAAGAGGGCCCACTCGACGAAGGGGTAGTCGACGGCGATGCTCATCAGCTCCCACGGGCTGACGGCGTCGTCGGCGCCGGTGATCGTGACGCGGTAGAGGCTCATTGGTCCGCCAGCCGGCAAGGGATGGGCAAGCAGTCGAGGCGAAACGGCGCGCGCGGAGCGGGCGGCACGACGTCGCAGAGGCCGTCTCGATGGCACACGACCGTAGCGTCCTTCATCTCGACAACCACGAGCCAGGCGCGGGCCCCCTCCTCGAAGGGGCGCGTCGACCGAGTGCGGACGTGGAAGAACCCAACGATGGCGAGCACGCTCACAGCGGCCGCCATCCAGCCGTAGACCTTGACCGCCGTCATCGCGTCGCTCCCTTCTCGGCCGCCCGCTCGACCTCGCGCTGCACGAGCTCGTCGACGACCCTGGCGAGCGCCCGGACGTCGCCGATGTAGGCCGCCTCTCCGACGTGGTCGGCGGTTCCGATCCGGAGTGGGAGCGCCGAGGGCGTGTCGGACCCGGTGAGAGCGGCGAGCCTGGCGGCGGTCGCGGGAGCGGCAGTCAGCTTTTGCCGCAGCCCATCGAGCTTTGCCTCGGCGTTCTTGTCGCCGTTCGCGGCAAGATGGATCCACAGCGCGATGACGTGCTCGGGGTCAGGCGTGATGCCGCCGGCTGGAGCCGGGGGCCGCGACCCATAGGTCGAGAACTTGTCGGCGCCGGGGCCAATCGGGCGAGGGTCGTAGAGAACGGTCGTCGCAATCGACGGGGCACGTGGCAGCAGCTGCGCCTGGGTGAAGCGCATCTCCTCGGTCAGCCAGGCGATCATGCGCTTGTCCGGGTCCGATGCGGTGCCGAACGACCGCCACTGCTGCAGCGTGCGCTCGTCGATGGGGCAGGGGCGGTCCTCGGCTCTGGGTCGAACCCCGCCCGGCGCGCGCTCGGCCGCAGCAAGGGCCTCGGCGGGCGGGGCGCCGAGCTCGATGTGGAGCGACGCACCGTTGGCGAGCTCCGCCGCCAGCCGCTCGCCGGCCTTCGTGGCCTCTTCCGCGCGCTCAAGCACGGCGCGCTCGTGGGCAGCGTCGACATCGGGCTGGCCGGAGGGGCGGGCGGAGGCGCTGGCGGGCCCGAGGTCTTCGATGATGTGAGCGCGGATGCTCCGCGACAGCAGGCTCAGGCACGGGCGCAATACTGCTCGCGCCCGGCGCAAGAGATTCTCTGCCCGCGAGCCGGCGGGGATCGACCCGACGTTCAACTCGATGGCCTCGTCGATCTCGCGGAGCAGCTCCCACGGGTCTTCGGTACGAGGGCGAGCGCTAAGGCTCTCGGACAAGTCGCGCTCACCGGCCGAGGGGCTGTCTTTCGGCCAGAGAGCGTCCCACTGTGCAGCCCGTTCGCGCAGCACGACAAGAACCGACGTGCGCGTGTCGGGCGTGACGCCGATCTCGAGGATCTCCGCGACCTCGGTCGCGAACTTCGACCAGGCGATGCACTCGGTCTCGAGAGCGTCTCGGTCACGCGCGAGAGCGTCGATTCGGTCGACCACCTTGCACGAGCCCTGCTCGGGCTCGCTCTCGACGCCGTAGCGGCCGAGTCTCGCCTGGCAGTCGGCGATCTCGGCCTCCCGGTTCTCCAGCGCGGTCTTGAACCCGTCGCGCTCCGACTCGAGGCGATCGGCTCGTTCGCGGTTAGCAATGGCGTCGGCGAGATTTCGAGCGGAGCCCGTGTAGTACAGGCTCGCGATCGCCTGCAGGCACTGGATGCAGGTCACGCCCTCGCTAGCTGGCACCTCCAAATACGCGGGCGTGCGCGGTCGGCCGCAGAGCGTCACGATCGAGTCGGCCGTCTCACCGGTGTGCGTCGGTTCGGGTAGGCGGAGTCGCGTCGGCCCTGTCAGCTCCTTGAGGGCGCTGTCGAGGCCTGCGGCGCGCTTCTTCGAGCCGCGATTGTGAGAAGCCTTTGCGGCCATCAGCGCACCTCCGGAAACGCGGCGTGCTGCCGCCCATCGAGCATTGGGAGCGAGACGACGTTCTTCTTCTCGTCGAGCTGCTGCTTGTAGAAGAAGGCCACCCGTTCCTTCGCGCAGTGGTCGCGCAGGTTGCGGACCCACTGCTCGTGCATGGGACGCGGTCCGTGGCCCGACTCGGCGCCAACTATTAACCAGTCGACGCCGAACCACCACGTCCCACCGTGTCTGGCGATCCCGGGGTCTGGGTGACGCATCCAGCCGCCGCCGTCCGTGCGTTCGAGCCTTCGCCCACCGAGCCAGAAGCTGATGCCGATGGGCTCGAGCAAAGGCTCAGCCGAGACGAACCGAATAGACGCCGGGCAACGCACGAGGTGCGGCAGGCGCTCGTCGGCTCGCTTCTGGTCTTCGACCGTCGTGCCGATCCACACGTTCTCTGGCCACGTCGTGCCCCACGGCACCATCTGCTTGATGTTCTGTGGCCTCTTCGTGAGCAGCAGCCAGACCAGCCGGGGCGTGGCGCGGATGAGCTCGAAGAGGCGGGCGCGCTCGGCCAGCAGGTCGTCACGGTCCTCGAACACGTCGGCCATCGAGGCGCAGAAGACGAGCGGCCGGGTCCTATCGATCTTGGCGCGCCGCTCCCACGCGAGGGGCTTTGCCCAATGGGCATCACCGAAGAATCTGCGCGGAGCCTGCGGGCCCCAGATCTTCAGGCCGAGCCGCTTGGAGAACGTCTCGGCGTAGCAGCCGCCGACGCTCTTGCCTTCGCCGCAGCCAGGTGAGACGCGCTGGCATCCCCACCAGGGGTTCCAGCTGTAGCCGGGCACGCCGTCGCGGGTGACCCATTCGATCGAAGTGCCCTCACCCATCGGCCCACCCCTTCATCAGCTTGGCCAAGCCGCGCAGCGCGGCGGCGTTCATTCGGCCCGCGATGCGGAGCACCCAGCGCGGCCCATCGGGCGTGTCCTCGCGCTGCATCTCCAGCCGCTTCAACGTCTCCCCGCAATGCGGGCAGGCGATCGGCTCGTTCACCTCGGGGTCGCGCTTACCCACGTCCAACCTCCTTCAGCGCAACCGCCGCTTTCCGCTTCGCCCAGCGCTCGCGACGTCTCTGGTCGAGTTGCGTCCCGAGGTGCGCCCGCGCGCGCTCGAGCGCCTGGCGTTCGCGCCCCGGCGTATGCGCCGAGTACAGCGCTTCGCGAATCACTCGAAGGACTGCGCGGAGCTCGTATTCGGTCACCGCGACCGCCTCCAAAGCCACACCAGAAGCGCGCGGCCCTTCTCGGTTGGCGCGAGATACCAGCCGTCGTCTTCCTTCCGGTGGCTGCCGACGACGAGCCCTTGCCGGGCGAGCGACTTGGCTGCCTCGGTCTGACGTTTCGTGAGCGAGGTTCCCCATCGACCGAGGTGTGGCGCCTCCCTCCCAGTGGCCGGCCCCGAGAGCACCAGCTCGCCAATCCACTGCATCAGGAAGCGCTCGTCTGTGGACAGGCGCTTCCAGGTGGGAGGGCAGGACCGGAGGTTCATCGCCCCACGCTCCTCGCCGCCAGCACGCGCCATCCGGCCTCGACGCATTGGTCCGCGACCTCCGGCACCGTGGTCCACCGGGGCACCCCGAGTTCGTCGAGTTGCTGCTCGAGGAAGCCGGCCGCGAGCAGCGCGGCGACGTGCGGCTCCAGGTCCTCCTCGGTCGCGTACTCGATGGCCCGCGCGATGTCGGTGAGCGATCGGTGCTCGGGCCAGCACGCCTGCAGCTCGTCGAGGATGTCGACTCGGACCTCGATGGCTTGGGCGTCGACGGCCCCGCCGTTCGTGTGGTGGTCGCGAGCGTCGATCGCGTTGAGCGCGAGCCCCACCGTGTAGCCCTGGTGATCGAGCAGCCAGCGGATCACGGCCGCGTGCTCGGCCTCGGCGCCCTCGACGCGGGAGTCGGCGGCGACGCGCTCGAGCTGCGGCAGCACCTCGCGCAGGACGTCGACGACGTGGTCGGCGGCGCGCTCGGATCGCTCTCTGGCCTCGCGCGTGTAGCCCAAGCCGCGCCGTGCCTCGATGGCGGCGTCGTGTGCGGCGAATAGGTCTTTGAGCGTGGTGGTTCTCATGTCGTCCTCAGAAAGGAACGCAGTCGCAGGTGCCGGGACCGGAGCCCTTGGGCCTCTTGCAGTGGTCGCACCGCCGGATGGTCATCACGCCGCAGCGGATGCACCGGGCCGACTCGTCGGTGGTGTGCTCGTAGAGGTGGCCCCAGCGCGCGCATGCCTGCCTGGCCACCGCTTCGGCGAACGCGCAGGCGGAATCGGCGAGAACCGCGAGGTCCTCGTCGCAGTACGTACGCGACCCGCGAACAAGCGCGGTCAATGCGGCGGCTGCGAAGTGGTCCCTGGGCGTCATCGGGCCATGGCCTCCGCCGTGCCGTTGTCGTTGGCGATCGTCGCCCAGTCGGCGAGCTCGGAGGTGAATCCGTACCGAACGCAGATGTTGCGATGCTCGTCCTCGAAGAGGGCGGCGCGCCCCAATTGGCCCTCGGCTCGGAGCTCCCGAGCCCACCGAGCGAAGTCGCGGGCATCGCGACGGAGGCGCGAGCGAAACGCGGCTCGCGCCTTAGCGTGGGCCGAGCGGCTCATCGCGGGTTTCTCCCCTCGGGCGTCCGAAAGTCGCCACCAAAGAAGGCCTCGGCCGCCTCGCGGAGCTCTTGGCTGTCGTCCGCGCTGGCATCGCAGAATTCGGCCGCGGCGGCGCGAATCTCTTGGATGTCCGCCACCGCGGTGGCGTCCTGGAGTCGGAGCATGGCGTGGTCGGCGCGGTAGATCGGCTTCCCGTTCGGGTCGTCGACGGTGAAGCGCCGGATGGCGGCGAAGAGACGGTGCTGCGGGCTCGACGTGCCACCGGTCACGCCGTAGGCACGCGCGAGCGCATCGCCGACAGGCGTCTCGTAGCCGTAGTCGCCGGGCGCGCCGAAGGCCGCGTGGAGCTCTTGGACCGTGCGCCCGCGGGTGAGCCGGCGCAGGCACCCGAGGAGCGCGTGCGACAGGCGCAAAGAGTCGGCAATCGCCTCGAGGTCGTCGCTCGCGTCAGACACCACGCGGAGGCGATCGATCGCGTCGCGCACCGCTCGCTCCTCGTCGTAGATCGCCTTCTCGAGCGGCGTCATGGCGGGCTGGTTCACCGCGCACCGCCGATCTGCGCGACGGCGGCCGCGCGCCGCTGCATCTCGGCACGCGTCTCGATCGGCGGGACACCGGCGAGGGCGAAACTGTCGCCCACCCGGCGGATCGGGGCGCCGCAGAAGCAGCACCGGACCTCGATGATGTGGAACAGGGTGACGTCGATGCCGCAGCAAGGGCACGGCGCCGTGGTGTGCGTCTTCATGGTCCCTCCGGACGCGGACCGGCCACGTCGGCTGACGGTTCGTTGCAGAGCGCGCGGAGCGCCTCCTCGTGGGTCGCGTAGCGCTCATCTGCGAGCGTTTCGAAGATGCTCCCGCGGGTGCCCGAGACGATGACCCGCACGGGCGGGAGCCCACCTCGCCGCAGGGAGAGGGCGGCGCCGAGCTCGATCCACGCGCCCACGCTCTGGTTCTTCGGGACCATGAGCCAGAACACTTCCGCGCTCTCGACCCCATACAGGTCGGCCTCCGCGGTGCGCGCTTGCTCCTCGTCCGTGAGCTCGCCCTCGGGAACGGAGCAGCTACGGATCTCAGAGCACCAGTCGTGGCTGATGGTCCAGCCATGCCGGCGCAGCTCGGCGACGTAGCCCTCGACCAGGTCGATCTCCTTCGAGGCCCCGGCGACGTAGATGATCTTCAAGCGGCCACCCGGACCTTTCCGTCGTCGACCACGATGCGGGCATCCGCGAGGTCCTGCGCTTCCTTCGAATGCGAGACGAACAGCACCTTGTCGGCGTCGACGATCTCCGCGGCGCGCCGGAGCATCGCGATCCACGCGCGCGTGTTCTCGGTGTCGAGCGCCGCGCCGCTCTCGTCCCTCACGATCGTGGGGCGCTCGGCGCCCGCCTGGCGGCAGGCCAGCATGGTGAGGGCCAGGCTGATCGCCTCGTTGACAACGACCCGCTCCCCGCCGGAGAGGGTCTCGCCGTCCGCCTCTCGGTTCCGGACGGTGTCGAGAACGCGGACCGTGATGCCGGCGATTTCCTTCTTGCCGTCGGCGCTCGCGCGGGCCGCGTCGATACTGACGGTCCACCGGGGGCCGACGCAGGTGTGGAGCAGATCGTTGACCTGCGCGGTGAGCTCGGGCGCCGCAGCGTCCACCTCGGCGATCTGCAGGCCGTCCTTGCCCAGGCTGTCGGCGAGCAGGGCGTAGTCGGCGACCTCGGCCTCGGCGGCCTCGAGCAGCGCCTCGACCTCGCCGCGCTCCGTCGACGTCTTCTTGGCCTGCTCCAACGCGAGCGACGCGCGTTCCCGGCGTGCCCGGCACGCGGCCGCCCGCGTCTCGGCGGGGCTGACGTGGTCGATCTCGAAGTCGACCGCGGGGACGGCCTCGAGGTCGACGAGCTCGCCCTCGAGCTTGGCGATCTGCGGGTCGATCTCCGCGATGCGCGCCTCGGCGGTCTCGAGATGGGGCGCCTTTCGGATGTCGCTGGCGAGGTCCTCGAGTTCTTGGCGGAGGCGTAGCCGAGCGCCGCCCTTTTCGTCCTGGCGCCCCGTGATCGCCCGTCGGCTGTCCTCGAGGGCGGCCTTCTTGTGAGCGAGCGAGGTGATCTCAGCCTCGGTGGCCTGAACGGCGGCCGTCACCTCCTCCTTCGCGCGGCGCGCGCCATCGAGCTCGCCCGCCCTCGCGGCCAGGCGCTCCACCCGCGCCAGTCCCTCGCGTTCCCGTTGCAGCAGCTGCGCTCCGCTGGCGAGCGCCAGGCGAGCGGTCTGAAGCCGAGTCGGACCGGTCTCGATCTCCACCGCGGCCGCGTCGTCATCGGCGAGGGCGCGGTTTGCGACGGCGCGATGCTCGCCGCTCATTTCGATCGTCGTGATCTTGGTGAGTCCAGCACGCAGGCCTCTGATCCGGACGCTGGCCCCATCGATCAGGCTCGATGCCAACGCATCGACCGCGGCCTTGGCTGCGGCCTCCTCTTCGGCGGTGTGCTCGACGGCGGCGCGGACGCCCGGCAGGTCGCGAACTGCGTTCGCGATCACGGCTTCGTCGACGAGCACGCGGTCAGCGGCGGCGACGGCGCGGCGGGATTCGGCGAGCCGCCGCTCCGCTGCTTCGTGCACCGCGATGGTCTCGCGCCGATCGGCGTCGACCGCCGCGAGCTGGCGCGCGATCTCCTCGAGGTCGGCATCGAGCGCGGGCAGGTGCTGCTCGCGGATGTCGCCGGCGCGGGCGACAGCCCGACGGATGCGGTCGGCGTCGGGGAGGAGAGCGGCGTTGTTCGCCCGCTTGGTGCGCAGCAGGCCGAGCTCGCCCCGCACCTCTCGGAGGCGGCGCAGCGTGCCGACGTAGGCTTTGGCCGCTTCGTCCGCCGCGCGCGCCTCGACCAGAGCGGCCTCCGCGTCGTGGAGCGCACGATCGGCCTGCTCGAGCTCGGCGAGCGCCTCCTCGGGATCGGTCCCCGCGAGCGCCTGGAGGCGTCCACGGAGCTTCGCGGCCTCGACCTTGGCCTCCCGGCCGTGGGCGCGCGCAATCTCCGCCAGCGCCTCGAGCCGTTCCACCCCGAGGACCTTGAGGAGACACGCCTTTCGGTCGGCAGGTTTCATGTCCAGGAAGCCCGCCGACTGTTGGGCAGAGAACACAGATCCGTAGAGCACCTCCTGGGCCGGCAGGTGCTTGCTGGCCCAGGCATCGAAGGCTCGGCGCTTTGCCGAGTCAAAGGCGGGAGCCCCGGCAGCGTCCAGGACGACGCTATCTCCAGAGCCAGTCACCGAGTCCACGTTGTGTCGCAGAGTCCAGTTCGACCCGTTGACGAACTTCACCTCGACGAACGAGTCACGCGACCTCGCAAGGGACGCGAGGGTGCCCCTGGTCGGGACGTCTCGATACATCGCGCCCGCTAGCAATCCGAGCAATGTGCTCTTGCCCGCCCCATTGGGCCCTGTAACGGCCACCAATCGACCAGGAAGCGCCGTCAGGTCGAGCGACACATCCGTAAGGACGCCGATGTTCCTTGCTCGTAGCCCCTCGAACCTCATGCGACCTCCTTCACGTGCTTCCAGGTCCTGCCGGTTACGGCCATGTAGATCAGGGTTCGAGTGACGTTGAAGCGACGCGCGAGCTCTGTCTTGGTCACTCCACCGGCGGCGAACGCCGCGCGAATTGTGGCCACCTGGTCCTCTGTCAGCTTCGCGGCACCGTGCTTGCTCCCCCGAGCAAGGCATTCGGGTTTCCGACGGGCATGGTGTTCGTCACCACGACGCAACGCGCGAGGCGTCCATCGGCCCTTTTGGGCCATGTCGGCCATATTTTCCGCGTGGGTCCCGAGGAAGAGGTGGCTCGGGTTTACACAGCCGGGGTTGTCGCAGTGGTGACAGACCTCGAGACCCGAGTCGATCTCACCGTGCGCGAGAATCCAGGCGAACCTGTAGGCCCGGATGGTCCCACCGTGCTTGCGGCCACGTGCGAACTGGCCGTATCCAAACCTGTCGCGGTAGCCGGTGAAGAGCCAGCACGGGCCCAGTTGAGGCCGGTGCCCCGGCACCGGACCCGCCCGATCGACCATAGCGTTGAACCGGTCCGCGAGCGGCGCACCGGCCCAGGCGGCGAATCGCCCGCCTCGATCTCGGTGGTAGTTGCTCATGCCGCTCGCTCCTCCCGTTCCACCCGGTGCAGTCGGTCGATCACCCGCGGCCGACGCAGCTCGTCGAGCTCGATGCCGCGGGATGCCCAGAGGGCACCGAGCTTGTCCTCCAGCGTCTTGGCCTTCGCGATCTCGGGGGCGCGCGCGCGGACGAAGGCCTCGACCTCTTCCTCGATCTTTACGAGCACGGCGCCGCGCGCCTCGATGTCGGCCTTCAGCGCGGCCGCAGCCGCCTTCGCGAGGTCCCGCTGGTCGTTGGCGACCCGGTAGCGGAAGCGCACCTCGGCGCCGTCGACGTGGCGGAGCGAGTCGGGCGGCACAAGCGCGCCATCCCACGCCCCCTCTGCCAGGATCATCCGCCGCGCGGGGCTCGTGATGCGAAGCCACCGAACCTCGCCCGGCTCGTAGTCGACGATGATGTAGCCCTTGCCCGGGCCAGGCTCGCCGAAGTTCCGGTGCATGGGCGCGCCCGGGTACGCGACCGGACCGTGGTCGGTCTCCCACTCGTTCGTCGCGGCGTGGATGTGGCCGGCGGCGACGAACTCGGCCTCGGCGAGCGCAATGTCAGCGACCGAGACCGCCATGTCTCCGCCGACGACGGGCTGGTCGTGATCGGTGTTGGCCCCGTCGATCATGAAATGGCCGACGAGGAGGCGACGGAGGCCGGTGGCGCGCATCTCCGCCCCCAACCCACGCAGCACGTTGCGGAGGCACTCCTGCGCGATACGGCCGCTGTCGGCGTGCGAGACGTCGCGCCCGAGCGCGGCGAGGAGCTGCGCGGAGCGCGGCCAGGGCATCGCGGCGACAGCCAGGGGTCCGAGCCGCACCACGCCCGGCCGGCTGAAGGCGTGGACCGGGTGCTTGGTCCGGAGTCGACCGAGCATGTCGATGTCGATGTCGCCGTCGTGGTTCCCACGGACGACCACGAGCGGCGCGCGCTCGGTCACGGCACGGCACCAGTCGGCGACGGCGCGGCGCTCGATGGCCGATGAGCGCTCACGCTCGAAGGCGTCGCCGCCGTGCACGACGAGATCCACTTCGCGCTCGGCGATGTCGTTGGCGATCCACGACATCACCCGCTCGTGCTCGTCGAAGCGAGAGGCCTCGTCGGCGTGGGTGTCGGCCACGACCGCGACTCGAAACGGCCTCATCGGCGCCCCCCGATCGGCTGCCCGATGAGGGCGACGACGAATGCTTCTGCGGCGAGCGCCGACGCCTTGGCCTTCTCGGCGCGGGCATAGAGCTCCGCGCTCGCGAGCGTGGCCTCGGCCTTGCGCGCGCCCTCGTTCTTGGCCTCGGACGCGAGGAGCGCCTTGGCCTCTGCGAGCTCGGCGTCCCGCCGCTGGTCGGCAACGATTTGCAGCGACACCCTCCACGCGTGGATCGCTTCGGTGATGGTGAAGAGACGAGCGCGCTCGGGCGAATGGACCTGCGCGACGTCGCTGATGCCGGGCGGTGGCGTCGCGGGTCGATCGGTGGGCGCCTTGGCGACGTCGTTGGTGTCGGCGGTCTCCATCAGTAGCCTCCCTCGCCGTCACCGCCGTCGTACGGCTGCTCCATGTCGTCGAATGGCCCCGAGCCGCCGGGGTCAGACGGTGGGTCGTCCTCCACATCCTCGAAGTCGCCGTCGTGCGATGGTCCGCCGTGAAGCAGCCCAGCCGGCTGCACTGGCGCGGGGAGCTGCGGCCGGCCCATACCCGCAGCGCCACCGAAGAGCGCCGCGGTCCCGCCGAGCGACGCCTGCATGAGGCCGCGCGCGAACATCATCTCGATCTCGGGGTTGTGCGGGCACCGCCCCGTGAAGGAGAGCTTGAGGACCGCGAACGCCTTCTTCTCGTTGTCGGCGTAGTTGCCGATCGCGAGAAGCTTGCGAACCGCGCGGAGGTAACCCTTCGTCTCCGCAAGCGCCGGCAGGTGCTTCAACTTGGCGCGGATCTGGCCGTCAGGCTCCGGAATCCTGTCCCACTGCTTGGCGATCGCGTCCTGCTGCCGCGCCTTGCCTTCGGCCAGCATCGCCTCGTACTCCTTGGTGCCGGGGCGAAGGTCGATCGAGCCGCTCTTCGTCTCGCCGCGCACACCACCCGACAGCTCCTGCCGAGCCACGCTCACGACGAAGCGGCACATGCCCCGCGGGTCGTAGTGGGTCTGCACCGACCCGGTGGTCGAGACGCCCGCGGCGTCCGCGATTCGCGCGATCGCGTTGCCGTTGACCATCCACATGCCCCCGTCCTGCTTGATCCACTCCTTCGGCAGGAGCCGCACGACGCTGAGCACCACCGAATGCCCGAGGGGTACGTCACCGAGCGCAACCGCCCCGACGATGTTGTAGTCCTGCTCGATCTCTTCGAGCAGCGCGAGGAGGTCCTTGGCGTTGGAGAAGCTCTGCGAATCGGGGATCCGCTTCTTCGGGCGCCCGCCGTTGACGGCGCCGTTGCCGTTCGAGCGCCGTTCCTCGCCGCCGCTCGGTGCGCCCGGGCCAGCGTCGACTCCGTTGCCTTCGAGGATGGCGCGCGCCGCCGCGACCCACTTCTTGTCGTGATCCGGCCTGCGGCTCCCGCCGTCCGCGATCTCTTTCGAGATGCGCCCGACCCAATAGAGGAGGTCGCGCTCGGCTGCCTGCTCGATGGGCGTGTCCTTGGACTTGCCGCCCGGAATGACGAACCCGCTGGGTGCCCCGGAGGCCATCTCAGTGCGTCCCTTCCGCGACGACGACCGTGCGGACGTCGCCACGCTTGAGGCCCCAGATCGCGACCCTGCCATCGGTGGTCTCGGTCGCGGTGACGTCGAAGCCCTTGATGCGGGCCAGGACCGCGGCGCGCGCGGGCTCGGAGAGAAGCGGCACATCTCGAGCCTCGAGCACGCCGCTCTCGAAGAGCTCGACGGCCTCGGTCGGGGAGAGGGCATGCGGCGGGGCGAGGTCCCCGCGCGCGGTCTCGTAGCAGTTGGTCGGTCGCATGGTCGTCCTCCTCAAGCAGCGACGCGGCGCGCGTAGGCGCGCTCGCGGAGATAGGTGTCGGCCATCACACGCGCGGCCGAGACCGCGTCGCCGCAATGGCGCTTGTCCCGCTGCATCACGAAGCGGATGCGGCGGTAAAAGGTCAGGAAGGGGCGCTCGACGGGGCGCCGCCGGAGCTGGTCCACGGCGAACGCGGCCACCTCGCTAGCAAACGTCTCCGTCATGTAGGGGTGCGCCTGGATGGCGCAGAGCTCGGAGAGCGTGGAGAGCCTCATCGGACCGCCTCTCGAGCAGTCGACGCGAGCTCGTCCGGTCCACGATCGCCGCACGCGGCGCGAACCTCGGCGGCGACAGCGGCGGCGCCGAAACGCTGGACGAGCATCGAGACCGCCGCGGTGAGGTGCTCGCGCGACGCGCGGGCGTCAGCGAGATCGGCCCGTGCCTGGGCGCGGGGAACGGTGTGCGACCGTGCGGCCATCAGAGGTCCCTCCCGTCGGCGATCGTCCACTCCCAATCGATGAGGCCGCCCTTGGCGACGTACCGAATCTTGGTGACCTTGTGCTCGATGCCTGCGACGGAGATCGTCGGCTCGGTCGCGTCGCTCTCCCACACGCTCTTGGCCCAACGGATGTGCTCGGGGCCCGGAGACTCGAAGTCGACGACGCCACCGTCGAAGTTGACGATCATGCGCGCGTGCTGCTTCGCGGCAGCGAGGCGCCCCGTCGCCGCCGCCTTGGACGGCAGGCTCACGGTGTTGGGCTCGGCCCGCTCGACGAGGACCTCGTCGAGGATGCTGTTCGCGCGGCTCGGCGTCACCGACATGGCGACCCTCCGACGCTCGCGGCGAGCTGACCGGTGAGGATGCCTTGCTGGCACGACGCGCAGCGGTGTCTGCCCTTACCCTCTTCGCAGCACGAGCACCTCAGTCGCTGGTCGTCGAGCCAGGCGAGCGCCTTGCCCTGCGACGTGAACCGCCCCACGCGCGCACCGAGGGTGCGAAGCGAGAGCTCCAGCTCTGCCGCGCACGCCACGACCCGGGCGCATCGGGGCACCCAGCCCGCGGGCACGACGTTGGGAACGGGCTCCATCCAGGCCACCCAAGGCCGGCTGGGCTCGGCTCGGTCACCTTCGCGAACGGTGCGGCGGAAGGTCGACCGCTTCACGTCGCCACCTGAAAGTCTGGGGCGGCTCCGACCGCGAGACGAAGTTCGAGGTAGAGCGCGCAGAGCGCCTCGCTGTGGCGATCCCAGGCAGCCTCCAGCCCGAACTCGCAGAGGTCGTCACGGAGGAGCTCGAGCTCCGCGTCGTGGTACCGCTTGCCGTGGCAGGCCTCGGCCTGGTTCCGCACGCATGCGAACGCGCGCTGGCGGTCGAGCTCACGGTCGTCGTCCTCGCAGCCGAGGCACTCGACCGCCGCGTCGATGCCGTGCAGGCAGCGCTCCGGCCCGGTGCTGTACTCGCACGGGAGGAGGCTCACGACGTCCTCGTGATGTCGAAAGCGGGAGCGGCGCCACCGCCGACCCGCACCGAGGCATCGACGCAGAGCCCGCGCACCGCGTCGCAGGTCTCCTCGTCCTCCGCGTTGGTCTCGAGGAACTCAGCGAGCGTGCACTCCGCGGCCGAGCCGTCGTCCAGGTCCACGATGCGCAGCTTCGGTTCCATCAGCACCCCTCCCAGCTCTCCCCGGCGTCCGCGGGGTCGAAGTCGGAGGGCTCGGGGCCGAAGTACCTGCGGCGGTTCTCGGCCTCGCGCTCGACCCGAGCGGCTCCGTGGCGTTCGCAGCGCGGGTAGGCGCCGAAGCCGTAACCGGGGTTGCGAAGCTCGACGGAGCCGCGGCAGCCTGCCGGTCCGTCCAGACACTCCAGCCCCGCCCCACCGCCCGCTTCCGTCGTCCTCATGGGAAGGCAAGCTATATCGCGTGCGCTATAGCGTCAAGAGGTTAGAGCGCAGAAAGTTTCTGCGGGCTACCCATGGTGCTGGGGAGCGGCTCCGATCGGTGAGATGGCCCAGCACGGCTGGGGGCCACAGCGCCCCCATGGATACGTTCCCGCCCCGCCTCCTCGAAGCTCGAACGCGTGGATTTGGAAGCTCGGGGTCGCGGTCGGCGTCCTCGTCGTGTTGCCCGTGGTCGTCATCGTCGCGCTGCCGGCCCCCAAGCCGAAGACCGAGCCGGCTGCTGCGGCGCCCGTCCCTGAACAAGCGAGCGAGCCCGCCCCGCCACCCATCGATCGCGTCGCCTGTGAGGCTGGGGCCGGCGAGGTGTTCGAGGCGATCAACCCGGCTACGGGAAAGGGCCATGAGGAGTGCCGACCGATCCCAGAGTGCGTCGGAATCGAGACGGCCGATGCGGCGACCAAGGAGGCCAAGGCGCTGCTCGCCGAGGGGAGGGCGATGGACGCGCTCCGCAACCGGACCGATCCCGACTCTCTCCGCCGATGTGGGGAGCAGATGCGGGAGCTCCAGCCGCGCGCGAAGAAGCTCCGCGGCTGCACGACGAAGCGCTACAACGCCAACCGGCCCGAGTGGATGGCCGCCCACGTGAGCGGGGCGTTCCTCGAGCTGTGTGTGTCCTGCCTCAAGGGGCCGGCTACTGCCAACGGGACAGCCGCCTGGAACTGCGCCCAGGCTGGCCGTGACCTGAAGTAGTCACCCCGCTTCGGCGATCAAAGCGATGCGTCGGGGCTGATCTTCGAACCGGACCTTTCGCAGCCCCGGGAAGGGTGCATCTGATCGGGCGATGCGACGTAGCTCTGGTTCCGGAGGCATGACGAACGCGCCGAAGCTCCGGGCGTAGACGCGCGTGGGCGCGACGACGGCGGTGGCGTCGACGGCGCCGACCTCGGCGAGCCGGAGCGCGGCCGCCGTCTCCTCGACGGCGAAGTCATCGGAGAGCGCTACCAGCTCGTGGCGGTGCTCCGCGGCGGCCTGCAAGAACGGCCGTCGTGGCATCATGAGGGCCGCGGCGATCCCGTCGGCCGCCGCTTCGGCGTCAGAACGACGATACCCGCGCGAAATCAGGTGAGACTCAGCGATCTCGTGGGCGATGTTCCATGCACGCCTACGTGGCGTCAGGCCTCGCCGCAGGGCGATCTCCGGCGGCCGGCCGCGTCCACGCGGATGAAAGAGCTTGGCGTCGAGCCCCCGCAACACCTGCTGTGGGTAGTAGGCCACTCCGATCTCGAGGGCACGGGCCAGCGCATGGGCGCTGCAGACGTCGTCGTCGCCGAGGTCTGCGCGCGATCGAATGAGCGACGCCTCGAAGTCGGGGTCGAGAAGGCTGAGGAGCACGAGGTCGAGGGTCGCCCAGCGACCGGCGCATGGGCAGATGGACGCGGTCGATCCCGGGACGCAAAATGTCCCCTCGGGCCTATTCTCAATAGAACGCTACCGCTTACCGCGACGGGGCCTTTCACCCGGGTCCTCGGCAGCCTCGACCGCGCCGAGATGCTGCCGAATCTGCTCGATCGTGGCGTCCTTGTAGGTGCTCCGAAGCTCTAGCTGTCGTTTGAACGCGGCACGCCAGAACGGGATCGGGTGGTCGCCTCGCGAGGCGAGACCGACCCCTTCGATGACGTCGTCGGCCACGGCGTCTGGAACGACGACGCCATCGGCTCTCAGATCGTCCAACGCCAGCTCGGCGTTCATGTATCGGGGGACAAGCCGCACGGTCCTGGACTTCTTCTTGGTCGTCCGCGGACGGGCGTCCCGCTTCTCCTGTTGCGTCCGCACGAGCTCGTTGAGCTTGGCCTGTTCCTCGGGCGAGAGCGCGAGCGCCTTCACAATCTTGGCGACCGTTCCGCCGTCGGGCACCGATGACTTCGACGGCTTGAACCAGTTCTGCACGGTGCTCCACTTCACCCCGATCGCCTCGGCGAACTGCGACTTGTTCTTCCCTGCCCGCCGGTACAGGCGCTGAAGAAAAAGCCCGAGTTCGGTGACATCGACATCGTTCGCGACCATCGGGGTCGAGTGTTCGCGCTCTAGTCGTGTGGCCGCTATCCCTCGCATGCGCGGACTATGGTCTTGACGATATAGCGCACGGTGTATAACGTCCGGTGGTGTGACCGTCGTAGAGTACCTCCAGGCCAGCGGCTCGAATCTGCATCGCCTCTCTCAGCAGACGGGAATCGCCTACAGCACGCTTTCGAAGCACGTGAACCACGGGCACGTGCTCTCCGTCGCGACGGCGAAGAAGCTGGAGGCCTTCGATGCGCGAATGACCGCGGCCGAGATTCTCGGGCTGGCGGGCCCCGTGGCGCCGCCCGCCGTTGCGGGCACGGAGGGCTGACCCGTGGCCGCCCCGCCCCCCAGCATGCCCCCCGTCGGTCGGGTCCAGCCTGCCAAAACGGCAACGCACCCGTCGAAGAGCGAACTCGCCATGCGCGTCGCGATCGCGCTCTGCCGAGGCGCAACGCTCGTGACCCCTCGATTTACGGTCGGGCGATACAAGGGACTCGGCGCGCCTCCCGACGCCGACAGCTACGCCTGCATCGACGCGGCGGGGACGGTGGTCGCTTCCCCCGAAGTCGAGGAACGCGTGCTCACGCTCTACGCGCGTACGCGCATCGAGCGGCACGACTGGTCCGCTGCCGGCGCGGCCAAGGCGTTCGTGGAGAACGTTCCGACTCCGCTCGTCCTTGGCGCGCTCTCGCGCGCTCGGCTGGGGGAGGACTGAACGATGGGGGACGTCATCCAACTTCGCCCGCCGCCGCCACGCCCGCAGGGGCTCGGCGGGCGAGATGTCGGCGCGATCGGATCCATCAGCCTGGACCGCGGTCGCACCGACGCGTTCCCCATCGTCGTGAGGGTAGAGGGCCACCTGGGTAACCAGACCTTCGTGCTGACGGTGTCGGCCGCCGAGGTGCTCCACACAACGCTCGGCCAGCTCATCGAGGACGTGAAACGGAGGGGCGGCTAGATGACGCAGATCGCTCTCGCCTACCTCGCCATCGGCGCGGTCGCTGGCGTGTTCGCCGGCGTCATGACGTTTCGCGCGTCGCGGCGGCGGTGGCTCGACGGGCTCTTCGCCGTACTGGCCGCGATCGGCGTCACCTTCGTGTGGCTGTTCGCGCTCATCGCGCTCGTCTTCAGGAGCGACGAGCTCCCGGAGGAGTGGTGATGGCGAACGCACTTCGGTCTTCACCGCCGCCCTCGCCCGCTCCGTCGGAGCCGCGCGCGAAGTACTTGCCGCCGCTGCCCGGGATGAAGCTTCGGAGCCCGAAGCGAGAGGCAGGACGACGCCTCGCCGCGGAGCGCTTCGACGAGACGATGCGGCGGCGCGGCACATCGAACCTCGAGCTGTCCGAACAGACGACGCTCAACGAGCGCCTCATCCGCGATTGGCGCAGCGGCAAAGAGGGCTGGCAGGGAGGGGACCTCTACGTGATCGACGTGCGGCTCGCGCTCGCGCTGCTCGACATGATCCGGTTCGACCTCCTGAGCCGCCTGAACCCGAACGATCCGCATCGGTGAGCAAGATGAGACCGACGGACCTCGGCCAAAAGACGCCTACGCCTGCGCAGCACTTCGTTCAGGGCGAGCAGTGGTCCGAGAAAGATGACGATTCCGCCACTGTCCCGGAAAGCATCGGGTCAGCCGTGTACAGCCGTGGCGCCCGTGCAGCTGTTCGGCTGCAGGACCACCCGCTCTTCGCCGCTGCGCGACCATCGGAGCGCCAACGTCTTCTCGACGCGTCGCCAGGCTGGGAGCGGTCGAGCGGCGTCTGGCCACGCGACGAGGGCGCGATGGTCATCCCGGACACCGCTCAGCGCGTGCGCGAGCACCAGGCGATCGAGCTGCCGCTGTGGCGTCGCGCGTGGCGGTTCCTGCAATGGGCCTTCGCGCGTCCAATCCTTCCTCGCTCCGTCGAGAGCGCTCCGTGTGGCTGTGTTGCGGCGGGAGATCCGCCGAAGGGGAAGATGACCCCCGGTGAATCACCACGCGGATCGCCTTGGGCGGAGCGGGGCGAAGGAGGACGGTGATGCTCCAGCTCGAATCGGTACGGCAGGCTCTCAAGGACGCGGCGAATCACATCCGAGCGCTCCCCGACGAGGAGCTCGTTGCCCTCGCGCTGCGGAGCTCGGGGAGCCCCACGAAGGCCCTTCGCGACGAGATCGCGGAGTCAGTGCCGCGCCGCGCGCCGACGAGACGCAAGCCGGTGAGGCCGCTCAAGGCCCGGTCGTCGCGCCGCGACGCGGAGTCGACTGGGAGGGGAGCGGTGGTCCAGGCCGTGCACGATGCTCTCACGAGCACGCCGGTCACCACCGTCGAGCTGGCCGCCTCTACGGGACTCTCGACCAAGAGCGTCGGCGACGCCGTGCGTCGGTTGGTTGCAGCGGGAAGGGCGACCCTCTGCTCTGGCGGCGGAAAGGGCAACCCCGGCACCTATGCGGTCGCCGGTAGGGCCACGGGGCGGCAGCGCGGCGCGCGCAAGGCGAAGCCGGTCTCGCGCGCCACGACCGACGAAGAGGAAGGCGCCGACATGTTTGCCGTTGCCTCCACGCTCCCACCGCCACCTCCGGTGCCGGCCGACCTCGTCCCGCCGCTCCCGGACCTGGGTGAGCTCGACATGGACGCGTTCCGGGACCGCGTGGTCGAGCTCGTGGCGGAGCGCGGGCCGATTCGTTGGGGGGACATCGTCGGACCGTACATGACGAGACGGAACTACCACCAGGTCTCTCACGGTCACTTGATCGCGCTCATCCGGGCGAAACGCCTCTACGCGTTGGAGGGCGTCGGGCTCGACACGGTGGTAAGCGCGACGCCCCCGGTGCCGACGGCGGCCGAGCGCTCGCTGCCGATCTTCGAGCCCCACGCCGGCGATCGACACGAAGACTGCAGCCACTACAAGGGTTGCCTCGACCGCTTCTTCAAGCGGTTCCCGAGTGCCCAGAACGCTCGGTGCCCCGCCGACTGCGCGTCACACGCCCCCGTCTCGAGGGACGCCCGCATCCACGCCGCAATGGCTGGCCGCAGCCAAAACGCAGGAGTCGCCTGATGAAGCCGAAGCTCAGTCGCAACTACTTCCGGCTCGGGAAGGAAGTCTTCTTCTTCTCCGACGACGACCGCGAGTCGATCGAGGCGGCCTACCGCTACGCGTGCGCCGTCGCCGATCGCCTCAAGTACGGCCACGACGCGATCGCGGTGTGGCGCATGCCAGAGGAGCGGGGCGCGTGGACGCCGACGAAGACGAACCGGGGGGTGAGCGAGATCGGCTCCAACCGCCCGTCGATCAATCTGAACTGACCTGACGCGGGGGCTTTCCGGAGGACGACATGGCTGAGGCAAAGGCTGATGAGAAGGTTGCGCTACGAGCGGTTCTGCTCGACGGCGCGGAGCAGTGGATCACCCTCAACGCGCTCATCGAGAAGCTCGAGCTGAAGGGCAAGGCTGAGGGCAAGGCGCGCAATCTCGTCGCCGAGCTGCTCAGCGACCAGGAGCTCGAGCCGCAGCGAGAGGACGACGAGGCGAGCCCGATTCGCCGGTCTCGGCACAACATCGTGTCGGCCCGGCTCCGGGCGCTCGGTCTCGCCACGAAGAAGGAGGGCTCCACGCGCGCCGCCCTTCGTGAGGAAGGTGTCACGAAGCGCGACGTCGACGAGCTCGTCCGCCGCGGCCTTCTGGAGGAGAAGGGCGATGACGGTGAGCAGCTCTCTCTCAGCCTGAATGCCGACGACGAGATCTGGCGCGAGGGGGCTCGTGTCTTCGTCGTCCGGTCCCTGCCGATCGCGAACGTCGAGGAGGAGGGGCCGCTCGGCGCGGTGCTCGTCGCGCTGGCCGAGATCGGGGAGTGGGCTACCTGGGACTCCATCCAGGAGCACCTCACCAAGGATGGCGACTCGGGCGACTATCTGGCGCAGGGTCCGCTCGAGGAGCTGCTGACCGCGGGCTTCAATCGCGGCCTCATCGACCTCGATGGCGGCGAGCCGAAGCGGTGGCGAGAAGGTGCCGCTGCCGCGACCACCCGCCGTGCCGCCATCCTCGAGCACCTCCTGCTCGCCCAGGGCTCGACGTTCACCAAGGCCGAGATCGCTGCCGCGGTGGGCGCGCCGCTGCCCGTGATCGAGCAGGACCTCGCTGCGCTCGACGAGGCCGAGTTCCTGGAGGAGAGCGAGGAAGGCATCGTCGCGCTCAGCCAGGTCGACGAGCAGCCGCATGCTCTTCGGTTCTCCGCGCGCCACTCGGTGGAGGGGCTCGTGTCATCGTCGACCAAGGAGGTCGCGGTCTGGCGCGAGAAGCACGCGTCCGAAAAGCGGCGCGCGAACGACCTGGCTCAATGGCTGCGCCAGCACGGCGTCGAGGAGCGCGACGTGCTCGACACGGTGCGCGGTGTAGTCCGGGCGCCAAAGGCCCGAAGCGACGAGTTCAGCTTTGCCCAGGCGCGCCCCGTGAACCAAGAGGAGCGCGGCGTCATCCTCGGCGAGATCATCGCGCTCGAGGGCGAGATCGCGCAGGAGGAGCTCGCGCGCGACGGCGCGATCACTGCCTACAAGGGCCGCATCAAGGCGCTGAACGCGCAGATCCAAGACCTCAAGAACGCGGCTGCCTGCAACTCCCGGGTCGTCGAGATCCGCGCCTATCGCCGCACCGACTGGGAGGACGGGAAGGTCTACGTCCACGCCGTCGACGACGATCGCGTCCTCTCGGAGGAGCCGCTACCGAAGGGCGCGCAACGGACGATCCCCGGGACGCAGGAGGCCAAGCCCGACGGGGACAAGCAGCCGGCGACGACCGAGGCGATCGAGAAGTTCGCTGCGGACATCGCCAAGAACGGCGTGAAGGTCTCCACCAAGGAGAAGGCGAACGGCCAAACCTCGGTGAAGGTCGAGGACGCCCCGGCGCCGGACGCTCAGGCTTCGGCGGCGCCGGAGGGCGAGCCCGGGCCGCTCGCCTCCGAGGAGACCCGCAAGGAGGCAGCGAAGCGGCCCCGAAAGAAGGGGCCGGCGAAGCAGGCCGAGGCCTCGTCGTGAACACGAATCGCATCATCCACCTCGCTCTCGCGATCGAGAGCGGCGCGGCGCGGGCGGAAGAGCTGAGCGAGCTCGCCGACACGCTGCTCCGCGTTTTCGGTCGCGACCCGCAAGCCGGCGAGACGCTGGTGGCGATGCGCGTGTCACCCGAGAACGCGGCGGTGCTGGGCCCCGCGTTCGCGAGCCTTGGGGACGCCTTCACGGCGATCGCCGCGCCGCTCGTGGTGCCCGGCGAGCCGCCCGACCCTCTCACCGCGGGGCCCTGATGTCACACGAGCCGTACCAAGATGACCGCCCGCGGCCGACGGGCTTCCGACTGCTCCGCAACGGGGCGGTCATCAAGGAGTTCACCTGCCCGATGTGCCCGGAGCGGACCTGCCTCTGCCCGCACTACGCGTGGGAGGACGGCAAGCGCGAGGCCATGCGCTCGGGCGGGCGGATCACGCTCGAGACGTTCGAGGGCGTGAAGCTCTCAGAGCGGCAGGGAACGAAGGTGGGGACCATTCCGAAGTCTTGGCTGCAGGAGGACGAAGGTGAATGACCAGCTGGCGAAGGGCTTGAGAGCCCAACAAGAGGCGCGCGAGGCAATCGCAGGCCTCGCCGATTCAATCGATCGGTTCGAGAAGGTGCGGAAGGACTACGCGCCGCTCGCCGATCTGCTCGAGGAGGCGTGCAAGCGCAGCGGCCTCGACAAGCGCGCCACCGTCGAGCTCGCGCTGCGCAGCTACGTGGAGGCGACGACGGCCGTTTCTCGTGAAACGGTGCCCGAGGAGACGCTGGAGATAGCGCGGGACCTGCGGGAGGCCTTCGACGCGTTGTCCGGCGGCGACCAGTTCGATTCCTACAAGGTGACTCTCTCCAATGCAGAGGCGCGTTTGATCGTACTGGCGCTCTCCGGCCTCCTGGAGGACCGATGAGCGGCGCGATGTGGGCCATCGTCGAGATCATGGGGCATCGGCAACGCGCAGGGCGCCTCACCGAGGTGCAGCGGTTCGGCGCGGCCATGATGCAGATCGAAATCCCGCTCGGCGACGCCGACGCCGACGGGTACCGCTCGGAGTACTACTCGGGCGGCAGCATCTTCGCGTTCCGCGAATGCACCGAGGAGCAAGCGCGGCGCTTCGCCAAGTTCATCGCGCCGCCCGAGGAGCAGCGGCTGCTGCCAGCGTCGAGCGAGGACGCTGGAGAGGTCGATGACGCCGAGGTGTCGCCCGTCGACGGCCTGGACGAGCCCGGCTTCGACGAGCCGACCTTCGAGCCTGGAGGTGAATCGTGAGCTCCATCCAGGAACGCATCGCTGCGATCCCGCTCGAGGCGCTCGACCGCGTGGAGAAGGTCATCACGCATGCAGGCTGCCCTGACGGGATCGCGAGCGCGATGCTGCTCCGACGCGCGCTGCCCGAGGTCCCGATCGAGTTCGTCTACCACGGCACGCCGGAGCATCGGCAGCGGCCGTGCGCCGCGCTCTTCTGCGACTTCTCACCGCCGGCCGAGAACGCTCAGGAATGGGTCGATGCTGGCGCCATCGTTCTCGACCACCACGCCACCGCGAGGTCCGTGGTCGAGCTCTTCCGTGATCGGGGTGTGTACGCCGACGAGGTGTCCGATCCCGGCTACTCGGGCGCGATGCTCGCGCTCGCGCTCATGGAGTGGCGCGGCTTCTACTCGCTCCAATCGCGTGAGTTTGCTCGCCTCGCGGGGATCCGGGACACGTGGCAGAAGGACCATCGCGACTTCGAGCGGGCGTGCTGGCAGGCGTCGGCTCTCACGTTCTTCCCCGTCGGTGACCTCATCCAGCAGCCCCCATACCTGTCGGGGGACCAGATCGGTGTCGGCCGGCTCATCTACGAGCGCCGCCGCACCAAGGCCGTCAAGCTCGCCTACGAGCTCGAGGGCTACCGGGACGGGCCCTACGAGTTCCTGCTCTTCAACGACAGCCTCGACAAGCTCACCAGCGACGTGGGTGAGGCGGTCCGCACGGTCCGGCCCGACTACCACTTCGTCGCCGGGTTCTTCTACACGGACAGCGGCCAGCTCGTCTTCTCGCTCCGGTCAGTCGCTGATGGCTGCGACGTCGCCCGGATCGCAAAGGCGAACGGCGGCGGCGGCCACACCCGCGCGGCGGGGTTCCAGGCTGAGGAGGGCTTTGTCGACGCTCCGATCGAGGCGTTGCGGCGCGCCCTAGGGAGGGTGTCGTGAGCGCCCCGAAGGAAGCGAACGTGGCGCTCCAGCGTGAGGTCCTTGAAGACCTCGTTTCGTTTGCGGAGTCTCCGGTGGCCAAGAAGCTCTTCAGGGAGGCCAAGAGCCTCGGGGCGATCTGCTTCTACCTCCGCACCCAGGGCCGGCACCGCGGCTACGTCGAGAAGCAGGGGTGGCCATCGTGAGCGCGCTTGGGCCGTCGCCCCTCGAGCTGATGCCAACGGACGCCGGACGCGTGCCGGACGACTTCTACGCCACGCCCGCGCGCGACGTGGAGGCGTTCCTCGATACGGCAGGCATCAACGTTCGCGGACTGCATGTGTTCGAGCCGAGCGCTGGAGACGGCGCCATTCTGGCCGTCTGTGACGATCGCGGCGCGACGACCCTCTCAGGGATCGAGATGGACGCAAAACGGGCTGCCGTGTGCGCATTCCGGGGATTCGACGTGCGCCAGGGGGACGCGCTCACGGAGGTGTGGGGGAAAGCAGACCTGCTGATCGGCAACCCACCGTTCAACCTGGCCCTCGAGTTCGCGGAGCGCGCTGCAGCGTGGGCCGAGATGCATCGGAAGCCGGCCGCACTCCTCCTGCGGCTCGCCTTCCTCGAGAGCAAGAAGCGCGCGGCCTTCCACGCCGAGCATCCGAGCGATCTCTTCGTCCTGTCCGAGCGTCCGAGCTTCAGGCGCGACCGGAAGGGGACGGACTCGTCGGCCTACGCCTGGTTCGTCTGGAGCCCGTTGGCGTCGCGGAGGTGGACCGTGATCCCGCCGAGGGCCGAATGATCTCGCTTCGGGACTACCAAGAGAACGCCCTGCAGGGGCTCCTCGATGCGCTCAAAGGGCATCGGTGCGTGCTCTACACCTCGCCGACCAACAGCGGGAAGACGGTCGTGCTCGTGGCGCTGGTGCTTGCCCTGCGGAAGGGCGATCCCCACCTCTCGGTCCTGTGGTTTGCGCACACGGCCGAGATCGTCGAGCAGACCGTGCAGGGCCTCATCGCGTCTGGCATGCCCGAGGAGCTGATCGGCGTCACGATGCGGGACGACCCCCGCTACAACCCGACCGCGCCGGTCCAGGTCGGCACGGTGCAGACCCTCCGGAGGCGCGACCTTCCAGGGGTCGAGCTCGTCATCGTCGACGAGGCGCACCACGCCACCGCGGCAACCTATCAGGCGCTCCTGAAGGCCTATCCGTTAGCGTGGATCGTCGGTGCAACGGCGTCGCCGTTTCGGACGGACGGCCGCGGGCTTCGCGAGGCGGGGTTTGAAGAGCTCGTGGTCGGCCTGCAGCCTGCAGAACTTGTCGAACGCGGGTGGCTCGCGCCGGTGACGACCTACTCCGTGGCGCCCGAGTTCCTGCCTGATCTCAAGGGCGTCCGTACCAAGGCGGGCGAGTACCACCAAGGCGACCTAGAGCCGCGCGTTTCGCAGGCTCGGCTCATAGGCCCGGTCGTCGATCTCTGGGAGAAGCACGCCAAGGGCGAGCGCACGGTCGTCTTTTCCGTCGGCCGGAAGCACGGGCGGCTGCTCGCGGAGGCGTTCGCGAAGAGGAAGATTCCGGTCGGCTACCTCGATGGCGAGACGCCGCGCCGTGAGCGTCACTTGCTGCTGCAGCGGTTCACCACGGGGCAGATCCGGGTGCTGGTGAACCCGCAGACGATCGTGGAGGGGCTCGACGTTCCACACGTCCGGTGCGTCGTCGTTGCCAGACCCACCCAGAGCATGGGCCTTTGGTGGCAGATGACCGGCCGGCTCCGTGTCAAGAAGGGCGAGGCGCTTGTCCTGGATTGTGCAGGGAACGCCTATGCGCATGGCACGCCGCAGGAGGACCGCGAGTTCTCGTTGGACGCGCCGCCGCGACGCAAGGGCGGACCGGCTCGGGTGAAGTGCTGCCCGGTCTGTTCACGGCTCGTGCCGCTGGTTGCGAGCACGTGCGAATGCGAGCACGTGTTCTGGGTCGGGGAGATGCCGGCGGAGATCGCCGGCGAGCTAGTGCCTATGCGGCCGCCCGTCGAGTGCGAGCTGTGTTCGGCGCCATTTGATCGGCGGGCCAGCGCCATGATTCTGGCGGGCAAACGACGACGACTTTGTCGAATGTGCAAGCGAAAGCCGGCCCTGGTCTGTGCCGATTGCGGCGGCGCCATTTCGCGGAACGCCATGAGCGCGAGTGCGCGCGCGGCTCGCAGCAATGCCCCGGCTCGATGCCTACGATGTGTAGGGCTCGCCCCGAAGCCGCGTGCCCCGTGCAAGGATTGCGGCGGTCCATGTTCTTCGAGAACGACGCTCGACTCTGCAAAGTCCGGTCGGCCGCCCCAATGCATCAAGTGTTATCGGCGAGCGCGTCGCGTCCCGAAGGTGTGTCCTGACTGCGGGGCGGCGACATCTGGTGGAGGGAAGCGATGTCGCCCATGCGGTATGGCCGTCGTTGCCGACAAGCACAGGCGGCGCCTACAAGGGACCGCATTGGGTCTCGCACAGGCGCTGCGTCTTCGGGACGTTAACAAGGCGCGGTGTGCGTCATGAAGCCCGCCGATCTATTCCCGCGCGTGCTCGCGCTCGATCCGGGTGCGACGCGCACCGGCGTCGCCGCCATTGGACTGTCCCCCATGGGATGGGGACATATCATTTTCGGTGGCCACCTTGAGAACGACGGCCCCGAGATTCACGCATGGCTCCGCGCGGCGTGCCTCCCGCTAGAGGCCGGCGGTCTTGATTGCCCGATCGCCGTCGAAGAGATCGTTGGTGAGGTGTACAAGGGCCGAACCGGCGCGCACCTGATGGAGGCCTGCAAGGCCGAGGGGGCGTTCGTCGACTTCGCGCGGCGGCAGCTCGCCACCTTGTACCGAATCCCGGCGCGTACCTGGCGCGCCGAGCTCTGCCGGGCCCAGGGCGCCAGCGACGCACAGGTGCGCATCGCGATCGAGGGATGCTTCAAGACGATCCCGCCCATGAAGGCGGAGGTGCGACCACACGTATACGACGCCGCTGGCCTTGGGCTGGTGGTGCTCGCTAGGTACGGGGGCCGGACCCTGCGGCTGCCGCCGGCGGTGGAGGCGGCGATCCACCTGCAGCGTGAGCGCGAGAGGGTGGCCCGAGCAGAGCGCAAGGACGAGCCCAAGGCGAAGCGGGTCCTGTCGCGACGGCAGCGAGAGCGGAAGAGCGAAGCGTCGAAGAGAGCGTGGGCGGAGAGGAGGACGTGATGTCGGAGGCAAATCTCGCGGTGATGCGGTTCGATGGTGACGACCTCGAGGTTGTCGAGCTCGATGGCGAGGGATGGGTCAGCTTCGGGAGCCTTCTGGAGCCCTTCGGAAAACGGGTCGACGGCTACACCGGCCTGCTCGAGGGCTGGGCGCGGACCCGTGTCGAGCGACTCACGTCTAGGACGGGAGTGAACCGAGCCGTCACCCTCGTCCACTTCGAGGACGCCCCGCTCGCAATCGCGCGGCTCGACCGGCGCGGGATGGAGGACGACGTCAAGGCGAAGCACTCCCGCTACCTCCGGGCGTGCGCACAGGCACTAGCCGAGCACTTCGGCCTACGCCGACGTCAATTGGCACCAAACGACACCTGGGCCGTGCTCCAGGCGGCCGCGTCCGCGACGCTCGAGCTCAAGGGACGGGTCGAGACGGTCGAGCAGCGCCTCGCCGCCGCGGAGCGAAGGGTCGACCAGGCCGTCCAGCTCGCCGGCGCCAGATCGGTCATGGACGCCGTCGTCGACCAGACCGCTCCGGGGCGGGCCACCGAGACGCCGGACGGCGCCTTCGCGCGCCGCGCCCGCGACGGGTGGCGATCGATGCGTTCGGTCGCGCGTCGCTTCGGTCTCCCGCGTGAGGATGAGGGGGCGTGCCTCGTGGCGAAGATCGCCCGCGCGCTCGGCCTCTTCGAGCGGGCGGAGCTGTTCGATCACCAGGCCGTCGTGATCGGTGGCCGCACGAAGAACGATCACCGGCTCTACGGGCCCGCCGCGATCGAGCTCCTCGACAAGCCGCTTCGGGCCGCGCACGCGAGCATGATCGAGCTCGGCTACGCCGTGACCGAGGGCGGGGCGATGGTGGCGCGCCGCGACCAGGTGCGGTCGAAGGCCTGGGTGGTAGGCAGAATGTTCGACGCCGCCCTCGAGGTCGGTGCGCCCCCGCGCGAGCCCGGTGGGGCCGCGCCAGACCAGAGCGGCTCGGCGGCGCCGGCGCCGGGCGACGCGGGCCAGCAGGCGATCCCGTTCGGCAAGGCGAGCTGAGCTCCGGTGAGCGGGACCATCTACTTCATCGGCCCCTGGGGCTTCAAGGTCGTCAAGATCGGCTTCGCCACGAGTTGGCGGAAGCGGCTGCATTCGCTCCAGATTGGGAACCCGGAAGAGCTGAAGCTCTACGCCCTGATTCGAGGCACACAGGACGAAGAGAAGGCGTTGCACGAGCGCTTCGCCGACCGTCGCATTCGTGGTGAATGGTTCGATCACCTCGGCACGGTCAAGGCGTACCTCACCGAGCTCCGCTCCAATCCGCTGACGATCTACCACCGCGCGAACGCTCAGAGGGAGCCTCGATGAGGTGGGAAGACGAGGCCTACGTCCGGGTCTATCTGCGGGACACGCCCGAGTTCTGCGCCCTGTCCTGGGAGGCGCGCTCGCTCTTCTGGGAGCTCATGCGGAAGGTGGACCGAGCGGGCGTCATCCTCGTCGGCAAGGCTGGCATCCGGGGCCTGGCGGGCCTGGTGCGCATGCCGATCGAGGTGGTCGAGCGAGCTCTGCACGGGCAGGACGGGCTGCTAGCCGACGGCTGCGTGGTCGCCATCGAGGGCGGCTTCATCATCCCAAACTACATCCCGGCCCAGACCGCGAAGCAGTCGGACAAGGCTCGGAAGCAGGAGCAGCGAGCTCGGGAGCGCGCTCGCCACCTCGGAGAGCCGAAGGACAAGGCGGACGCGGTGCTGAAAGAGGGACAACCGGTCACGCACCGTGACACGTCCTCACAAGACGTGACCGAACGACACGAGGACGCGGAGCGCGTCACGCGCGGTCACACCGAGTCACACGCGGTCACTCTGAGCTTAGCTGAGCGTAGCGAAGCTAAGCAGATCTCGATCTCTGATCCCCCCCCGCCGCCGTTGCCACCTGAGAACCCGAACCCAGCTCCGGCGGCGGCGGCGGCTGCGCGGGGCCTGATCGAGCATCTCGTGGCGGCTCTCGCGAGGCGCGCCGAGACCCGTCCGATCGCGCGGGCCAACTGGGCGCGCTCGCTGCTCGCTGGCGAACCCGTGACGGCGGCGGACATCGACGAAGGCGTTGCGTGGGCCGCCAACACGCTCGCGCTCGACGCTGCACCAGGCGGGGGCGCGGCGCTCACAGACCGGGCGATCGCGGACCGAGTCAAGTCGGGGCTCATCGGCGCGCCGAAGAGGCGCCGGAACGCGGCCACGCGTGCCGGGCCAGGTCCTCGCGGCGCGCCCGTCCCCCGCCAGGTCTCACCTGAGGAGTTCGGCGAGGACGGCGGCTGGGGGGCGTCGCGATGATGGGCCTCCGCGATGTGCTCGAGCGCGCCGCGCAGCTCCACGGCTTCGAGGTGCAGGTGCCGGCGAACCCCGGCCGCCCCGCGCCGCCCGCCGAGGACGTCGCCGAGGCTGCAGCCGTGGCGGCTCGCGTCCGCGCCCGGGGGACGAAGGGCAGGGCGCTGGACACCATCCCCGCCGAGTTTCGCTGGTGCAGGTTCGACGCCCCGGAGCTCTACAAGCGCTGCGACGCCACGGCGGCGAGATTCGCGCGCGACAGCGAGCGCGCGGTCATCACGACCTGCGTCGGGCCGGCGCGCAGCGGCAAGACGAGCGTCGCCACCGCGCTCTTCGTCGACCGGCTCGACCAGGCGACGCCGCCCACGGGCCTCTGGGTCGCCGCGAACGACATGATCGTGGAGGCGGTGCGCGAGAGCCGCCTCGGGAACGAGCCACCGCTGCTCGAGCGCGCGCGCCGCGTCTCGGTGCTGCTCGTCGACGAGCTCGGGGGCGAGCTCGCGGACGACACGAGCAAGATGCTGGTCGAGCAGCTCGTCACGAAGCGCCACCGCGAGCACCTGCCCACCATCATCACGACGGGACTCAGGGACGTCGACTTGCCCAAGCGCTACAGCCACACCGTCGTCGGCCGCATGGTCGAGGAGGGGCGGTCGCGCATCATCTCGTTCCGGGGCCGGCGATGACGAGCGACCAGCCCGACGACGCGCCGTGGTGGGCGAAGGGCGAGCCGCCGCCCCCGATCGAGCGGCCGTGGCGGTGCGCCAGCTGCGGCAGGGGCCCGGAGCCCGACCAGGACCGCGCAGCGGGCTTTTGCAAGGAGTGCGCGACGCGAGACGCCGAGGCGCGAAACGTCGCCCGGGCACGCCGCGAGCAGAACGAACGCTCCGAGCAGCTCGCGAAGCAGGCTCGAGAGGAGCGGAAGGCGGCGAAGGCCGCGAAAGGACGGGACGGTGGACCTTCGAAGACTGCGGACCAGGCTCTCCGAAGCGCTTTTCGAACTGGCGGTGCGGCTCGCGCCGTCCGTCCCGGCGCCGATGCTCGCGGCGCCCGAGCTGACCGCGGCGCCGTGGGGCGGGGTGACGGTCACGCACCTGAAGGCTGAGCCTGAGGCTGCGGTCGCGCCGCCGGCGCCGGAGCTCGTGTACGTCGCGGACCCCGCGAAGCAGCGCATCGCCGCCACGCTTCGGATGCTCGCCCACGATGTCGAGATCGGCGTGGCCAGCCGCTTCCAGGCGGTGTGGCACGGCGGGCCCTGTCCGATGCATGTCGTTGCCCACCTGCCACCGTCGGCGGGGGACGCGTGATGTTCGAGCTCGTCACAACGTCCTTGCGTTGGAGATCTCCGACGCTTCACACTGCACCCGTGGTCGAGCGTCAGGAGCAGCCCGCGAAGAAGCGCGAGGTGCGCGCCAAGATGCGCCGCGCCTTCGACGACCTCGACATGGAGGTCTACCAGGCGAAGCGCGACCGCCGCCACCGCCGGCAGCGCTTCATCCGCGCGCTCCGGAAGCTCGCGGGGATCTGCGCGAGCTGCGGCGGGAGCCTCGTCGGCGCCGACGGCATCACCTGCGTGTGGTGCCTGAGCGTCGACGGCGCCTACAAGCGCGAGCGCCCCATCGTCGAGGCCGAGGCGCGCTACATCGACGAGTTCGCCCGCCCGATGCGGCTCAAGTTTGCGCCCCGGATGCTGCCCGTGATCGGGCCGCGGTACGACGGGGACGACGCGACGTGGCCACCCTGCGCGAACCTCTCGGCCTGCCTCACCGAGGTGATCGCGGCGTGCGGCGCGAAGGACCCGCCAGGGGCGAGCTGCCCGAGGCATTGCGAGCACTTCAAGGCCGCCAAGGCGGATGCGTGAGCGGCGCATGACGTTCACGCTGAAAGAGGTCGTGTTTCCCGTCGTGATCTCGACCGACGAGTTCGAGCGGGAAGCCGCGCAGCCATCGCTTGCCGAGCTGCTTCACGACCGGCAGCGGCGAGCACTCGATCGAGAGCAGGAGTGGGTCACCGTCTTGCACGGGCGCCGCGTGCGAGACGTGAGGACAGGCAAGACCTACGAGGTGATCGAGCGCGACGGCCGCCGGGGGTACTGGCGATGAGCGCGACCATCCTCTCGATGCCGCTCGTACCGCAGCGTCTGAGGCGCTCGACACCAGAGGATCCCGACGAACCGGACCCCACGTGGGAGAGCTGCTGCGAGTGCGGCGGCACCGGCGAGACGCTCGACGGCGGGCGCGAGTGGCGTTGCATGGCCTGCCTCGGCCTTGGTCGGATCCTCCGGTAGCGCGCCCGAGCGAGACGACGACTCCAGAGACCGCGCGCGAGATCGATCGATCTTCTCGGAGGGTCGCCAAGCCGGCGCGCCCCCGATCACCGGTCGCGTGGGACCGGCCATGGTCAAGGAACGGCGGTCTTCCTTGCTTATGCAGCGCGGAAAGCCGACGTAGTGAAGCCAGCTTCACCAGGAGCCGGCTCGCCTGCGTTCCCATCGGTGAGAACGTCGCAGCATGCCGGTCATCGTCGTCGACGACGTGAAGCTCGACCTGTCCGCGCTCCTGCCCGCTTGGACCAGGGCGGAGCTCGAGGCTGAGGTGGGCAGGAAGCTGCTCGAGCACCTGGCCGTTCGGGGGCGCTTCGTCGGGCCCGCCCAGCTGCCCCCGCGACCGCAGCGCTGGTGGAGGCGCTGATGCCCCCGACGATCACCTCGGTCCTCCCCGCCGCGGGCCACACCGGCGGCTCCACCCTCATCGAGATCAAGGGCTCGGGCTTCGTCCTCCCGCCCGGCCCGGGCGCGGCCATCCCGGCGCCGCCGCAGGCCTCGCGCATGCGGGTTCTATTCGGGGGCGAGCTCGCCGAAGGCCTCGAGGTCGCGGACAGCGGCACCCTCTACTGCTTCACGCCGACCCACGATCCCGGCGTCGTCGACGTCGTCGTCCAAGAGCTGGGCGAGCTGCCGGCCGAGGCGTGGTCGGCGACAGGCCCCTTCAATTTCACCGGCGGCGAGACGCTCAAGCTCGTCGTACTGGGTGGCGAGACGCAGACGGTCACGATCGGGGCAGGGGAGATCACCGCGGGCGCCGCCACGCCGGCGCAGGTCGCGGCGGCGCTGAACCGCTTCGCCGGCATCCAGGCCACCGTCGCCGACGGCCGCGTGAAGCTCCGCACCGACGCGCGCGGGCCGAGCGCGACGCTCCAGGTGTCGGGCGGCACGGCCGCGGGCCAGCTCGGGTGGGACGACGAGGTCTACGAGGGGAGCGCCGAGCTCGAGCTCGTGGGCCAGCCCGTCACCGCCGCGGGCGCCTACGAGTTCCTCCTGCCCGACCTCACCCAGAAGGCGCCGGTCACGCTCGCGCTCGAGCGGCTCCAGGTCGAGCTCGCCCGGCAGATCTACCCGAACGTGCACTTCGCCACCCACTCCGACTTCGACGACGAGACCGGGGACCTGCTCAACACCACGTTCCTGGCGAAGCTGCCGGGCATCGTGCTCGCCGACGTGCAGCTGCCCGATTCGCGGCTCCCGGTGGCGAAGACCGACGTCGAGGACGACGCGGACGGGGAGGGCGGCACGTCGCTCGTGCGCGAGCCGGAGGACCTCATCGACGCGATCGTGACGGTCCTCCTCGTGACCGACAGCCCCGTCGAGCTCTTCAACCTCACCGCGATCCTGCGGCGGTGGTCGCGCAAGACGACGAAGCTGGTCGTGGGGGCGGTCGAATACCCCATGACCTGGGAGATCGGGCAGCCGATCCAGGTGACCGCGAACAGGGGCGGGGAGAACCTGCAGACGTTCACGGCCCAGGTGTCGATCCTCGGCATCCCGAACGGCGACATCCCGCTCGCCTACTCGGGCCCGATGCCCGAGGGCGTGAAGCAGGGCACGCGATACGAGAGCGTGAAGCAGCTCGGGTTCCCGCAGACGGCGGGGCCTGACCTTGGATTCGAGCCGAAGCCGTAGCTGCTCGGGCGCCATGTATGGCGGCGCGCCGGCTCGGCTCAGTCGTTCTCACCGGTGAGAACGCGGGGCGATGGGAACCGATCTCGCCGCATGGCTACTGGCTGCTGCTCTGCACTTCGCTCCGCCCGAGAAGCTGCCGCAGTTCCCCGGGCACGAGGAAAGCCACGAGGCCGCGCTGGTCCGATACTCGGTCATCGCGCTCGACGTGGCCGACGTCGTCGAGGAGATGAAGGGCAGTAAGCAGGAGGCGGCACTCCTGCTCGCCTGGGCCATAGGGGAATCGGGCCTCGCGCGCGACGCCGACGTGGGCCCGTGCTTCCGAGGCAAGCACAAGGGGGGGAACTACCGGACCCGATGCGACTCCGGTGCGGCCGCCTCGATGTGGCAGATCCACGAGCACCTCGCGAAGGACGGGACGCGGGTCACGAAGGAGATGCTCTTCGAGGAGCGTCGTCTCGCGGTCCGCACGATGCTCCGCGCGCTGCGCTCGAGCTCGCGGGCGTGCAAGCACCTCGAGCCCCGGGACCGCTTCAGCCAGGCCGGGCTCGGCCGGTGCGTCGAGGGGAACGCGAGCGTGCGGGCGCGCTTCAAGCTGTGGGGCCGCGTCGCGGGGTGGATGCCCAAGCCGCCGCCGAAGAAGGCGGACGGGGCGTCGACGTGAGCGCGGTGTACCGGACGTCGGCCACGGTCTCCGAGGAGCCGGCTCTGGACGTGGCCTATCGACCGCCGCTCTGGGCTCGGATCTGCCTCTGGGTCTGCGTGGCGAACTTCTGCATCCAGACCGCCAGACTCACCCTCGTCATCCTCGAAGCTGCGGGGGCCCCGTGACCGCCGGCGCCCCGGCGATGCGACCGCCGCCGATCGGACCCGACAACCAGGGCCCGCCCGGCGAGGTGAAGCCGAAGGGCAGTCCCCTGTTCGGCTGCGGGCTCCTGCTGCTGGTCCTGTTGGGCAGCGCGCTCGCCGTGCTCGTCTTCCACCGGGTTGTCGGGACGCGCGAGCCGGTCGTGGTCAGCGCCGAGCCTCCCCGCGAGTCGCGCGACGTGTACGCCCAGCTCCGCGAGCTCGACCGCCGGCTCATCCACCTCGAGGTCGACCGGATGGCGCGCCCCTGCTCGCGCGTCGACCCGCCCGAGGAGCTCACCGACTTCGAAGACGAACAACTCGAACGAGGAGGACGACGATGAAAACGCCGAGGAAGCTCTACGCGGTTGTGTCGAAGAAGGCCGCCAACCGGACCCTGCAGGAGAATGACCTGTGCGTCGGGCGAAAGGTCGCCGACCGGCTCGCGAACGCGCGCAACACCGGTGCCTCGCAGGTCCACGACGACTACGGCAAGCCGGTCCGCGTCACGGATTGGCGCGTCGAGACCTTCGTAAAGGGGGACTGAGCCGATGTTTGACCGAACGAAGCTGCCCAGTCAGGTGAGCGTGACGGTGACCGCACCTGTTACGTATGTCGGCGAGCACAAATGCATGATCGGGACGCGCCACGTGGTGGTCGCGACCGCAAATCGCCATCGGGTCGAGGCCACCTTCTCCGACGCGGTAGGCGACGAATTCAACAACCCAGAGGCGGTTCAAGGGCGACTGGAGAGTGCGCTCAGGGAAGACATCAACGCCGCCCTCGAGGCGGCGGCCGTTGCGGCCGACGCGCGACACGCCGTGGAGGCCAAGCTGCCCCAGCTGCAGATCGAGGAGGGGGCGTCGATTACCGCGATGCCAACAGAAGAGCTTCTTTCGCTCGTTCGGCAGGCGCACGCCTGCGCGATCACGACCACCGCGATCGCTGTGGCCGCAAAGGAGGATGCAGAGGCGAAGGCGAAGCAGGCGGCGGCTGCGCTGGACCGCGTCAAGGACCTCGAAGAGGCTCTTTCGGTGCACCTGAAGCTTCAAGAAGGCGATCGACTCGGGATCGGCGGTCGCGTCTACCGACGTTGGTAGAGCACGCGCCGGCTCGCGGCTCGGCCCCCGCCCCGTAGCGTCGGGGCCGTGCAGCTCGTCACGCTCCAGAACAAGGGTCGGACGCCTCTCACCCTCATCCTCCCGCACGAGACCGCGTGCGCGGAGGGCAGCTGCCTCTGCGGCATGCAGACGGTGGGGACGAGCGAGCTGAACCCCGAGAGCGGCGAGCTGACCTCCCAGGTGCGCGCGAAGCGCATGCCGATGAGCCTCCAACTCTTCGGGGGCGAGGCGAGCGGACCGCTGCCCGAGACGGTCAAGCGCTGCCCGGACGTCGCCAAGGCGATGCGCGCGGGCGCGCTGCTGGTCGAGGCCTGCAAGCCACCGGCGCCGCCGGTCGAGGGAGCCGGCCCGGGCGCCGCGGCGCCGCCGGCGGCCGACACGGCGACCACCACCACGACCGTCGCCGCGAGCTCGCCGACCGACGCGACGCTGGCGCCCCCCGGCGGTGACGCCGGCGCCGACGAGACCCGCACGCCCGGCCGCCGCGGCCGCAACCAGGAGCGCTGAGCCATGCCCCGTCCCTCTGGCACGTACTTCGAGGAGGAGCAGGATACCCTGCCCTCGCCGCAGACCCTGACGGATGCGATCGCGCTCTGCCAGGGCATCTCCGAGCGCGGCCCGCTCTCGCCGACCCTCTGCCGCTCCGACACGGAGTTCTTCCGCCTCTTCGGCGGCTACACCGTCGACAACTTCGACACGCTCGCGGCGGTGCAGCAGTACTTCGACAACGGCGGTCGGCTGCTCATGTTCTGCCGCGTCGTCCACCACAGCGACCCGACCGACCCGACGACGGCGACGTGCGCCACGGCCGAGCTGACGCTCCAGACCTCGAGCCTGGTGGCAGGCAGCGGCTCCGTCCTCGGCTCCGCTGTCGCACCGTTCGACCTCGAGCCCGCCGACACCATCGTGGTCTCGGTCGACGGCGGTGGAAATCAGACCGCGACGTTCAACGCGACCGCGGCGAGCCGCGACTCGACGACGGGCACCTTCGCGCTCTCGGACGGCCAGAACCTCACCGTCTCGATCGACGGCGGCCCGGTCCAGACCATCACCTTCGCGACCGCGATGTTCGTGGCGATCGGGGCGGCGACCGCCGCCGAGGTGACCGCGGCCATCAACGGCCAGATCACCGGCGCAAAGGCGACGGTCGTCTCGAACGCCTCGCGCATCACGAGCGACAAGCGCGGCTCGAGCTCGGGCGTCAACGTCACCGGCGGCACCGCGAACACGGCGCTCCAGTTCACCACGGGCAACGTCGCGGGCACGGGCAACGTCCTCAACATCGACGCCGTCACCGCCGCCGAGTTCAAGACCGTCGTCGAGGCGGCCGTCACCGGCGTCACGGTCACGTCGGAGGCTGGTCAGCAGCGCATCCGCTCGAACACCACAGGCGGTTCCTCGACCATCCAGGTCCAGGTCGCGTCCACCGCCGACGACGAGCTCGGGTTCGACAACGCGCTCCACACGGGCAACGCCGCCGGCGCCGTCAACACGGCCAAGGTGAAGGGCAAGACCCCGGGCGCGTACGCCAACGGGCTGCGCGTCATCGTCGCGGCCCCCTCGAATGGGGAGACCGGCCGGTTCAACCTCTACGTCGAGCGCGCCGGCGTCGTCGTCGAGCGGTTCCAGGACCTCTCGATGCTCGACACCGACCCGCGGTTCGCGGAGCGAATCGTGAACAGCGAGGTCCCCGGCATCGGGTCCAACCTCATCGCGGTCGAGGACCTCGACGCTGCGGCTGCGTTCCCGGCCGACGTCCCAGCGACCGGCACGTTCGGCCCGCTCACCGGCGGCAACAACGGCCTCACGAGCCTGAGCGACAACGACTTCATCGGCGGCACCGGTGCCAACGGCAAGGTCGGTCTGCGCAAGTTCGATACCGAAGACGGCGACATCCTGATGTCCCCGCAGCGCGCCACCCCGGCGGTGCAGAACGCGATGCACACCTACTGCGAGGTGACGCGCGAGATGAAGATCTTCCCGGTGTACGACGCCCCCGCGGGGTACTCGAGCACCCAGATCGTCAACTACTTCAAGAACACCGCGCTGCTCTTCGACCTCACCGAGAACGGCTGCGCCGACTGGCCGCGCATCAAGGTCACGAACCCGAACAAGGACATCTACGGCGATGCCGACCTGCTCGTCGCTCCGAGCTCGGGCACCACGGCCGGCCTCATGGCTCGGGTCGAGGGCGCCAAGGAGTTCGGCGTCTTCGATCAGCCCGGCGGCCCCGCTCCGGCATACCTCCCCCGCAACGTGCGAGGCCTCGAGACCGATGAGGTGCTCGACGACAACGTCCGCGGGTTCGTGTTCGACGCGAACATCAACCCCTACACCCGCAAGCGCTCCAAGGCGCCGGGGTCGTTGGGTCAGTTCGGGCCGATCTACCGCGACGGCGTCCGCAACCTGCGCCGCACCGGCAACTGGCCGAGCAACGGGCAGCGCCGCGGCGTGACGTGGACCAAGAAGCAGCTCGACGCCCTGATGGATCCGACCCGCCACCGGAACATCACGGACGAGCTCATCGACCAGATGAAGGACAAGGCCGACACCCTGCTCCGCCAGGGCGCGCGCGCCGGCGCCTTCGCGTCGCGTGTCCCCGAGGAGGCCTACGTCCTCGACTTCGGGACCGGGCTCAACACCGCGGCGACGCGCAAGGCCGGTACGACGCACGGCCGCGTCGGCCTCGCCACGTCGAACGCCAACGAGTTCATCTTCCTCAAGATCGGCCCCGACAACCGCCAGCTCGCCGCCGAGCTCGCGGCTCAGTGAGGTAAGCCATGCCTGCCAAGGGTCGTCCCAAGAACCCCGTCCTCAAGCACAAGTTCGTCGGGCGCGTGTCCGACAACGACATCGCCTGGTTCTCGAAGATCAGCGGCTTCGCCGACGAGAGCGAGATCGCCGAGGCGCACGAGGGCGGGAACCCGAACTTCGCCTGGCAGAGCCCGGGCAAGACGAAGTACTCGCCGCTCGAGGTCATGTCCGCGGGCAGCGAGAACCGCGAGCTCTACGAGTGGCGGCAGGAGGTCAAGCGCTCAGCCGGGCTCGACGGCATCGCCGGCGACGACGCGAAGAAGACGTTCACCATCGACGTCTACGGCCTCGGCAAGAAGAAGATCGGGCGCTGGGTCTTCGAAGAGGCCTGGATCTCGAAGTACACCCCCGGCGAGTTCGACGCGGCCTCCTCCGGCTTCGTCGAGGAGCAGGCCACCATCCACTACCGCGAGTTCCGCTGGGAACCCGCGACCTGACCCCGACCTGAACGAGGCAAGACATGTCACTCGCAGAAGATTGGAACAGCGGCGGTTCGGCGTCGGTCCCGGGGTCGGCGGAGCCGAACCTGCGCGACTACATGCACGCGCTCCACGGGGTCGCGAGCCTCACCGCGCTCAAGGCGATCAAGGCCGGCCAGCGCGACCACGGTATGCCCGCGCGCGTCACCGACGGCGTCGCGGCAGGGCCGTGGCGCTTCCACGCCACCTGCGCTCTCACCGGCGACGACGTCCTCGTCGTCACGCCCGCCGACAACCCGACCGTCGGACGGTGGCTGCGCGACGTGGGCGCGTGCGAGCTCGTGTTCCCCTTCACCTTCGAGACGGCCGATGCCGCCGTCCACTGCGCCCTGCAGGCCGGCTGCTTCCTCCACGTGCTCGAGCCGAGCTGGATGGTGAGCACCTCGTTCACGGGCGGCACGAGCTCCACCATCGGCCTGAGCTCGAACAAGACGGGGTTCACCTCCAAGGGCGACCTGCTCGGGGGCGCCGCTGGCGATGCCGCCGCGAACCTGACGGCCTCCGCGACGGTTCGCCGGATGGGCACCATCGGTGCGGGCTTCGACACCCTGGCGAAGCGCCGGGTGATCTGGGGGCCGGGCGACAACTTCCGCCACGACCGCATCACGAGCGCGTTCGCCGCCGGCGTGGGTCAGGTCCGCGTCTCGGCGATCATCCTCCAGAACGCCGGCTCGTAGCCCGCGCGCCGACACGACACCTCGCCGCAGCTCCGGCACGGTCGGGCCTTCGCCTGGCGCCGCTCACCACGGACCGTCCTCCGGTGGTGGGTGGCGCTGGGCCTTTTCGCGCCTTACCAATCTGTCCTGATGCCCATCAAGGACCCGGTGAAACGCGCGGAACGCCACAAGCAGTACATCCGCGAGAGGTATCACTCGGACGCGGAGTACCGTCGCAAGCACAAGGCGCTTGTCCGTCGCAACTCCGGTCTAAGGAGTGCGGAGATTCGGCAGGAGGTGGCACAGTTTAAGGCCGCTGGCTGCGCGTTGTGCGACGAGCGCGACCCCTGTTGCTTGACCGCGCACCATGTTGACCCGGCGCAGAAGCGCTTCGCAATCTCCGAGGCTCCTACACGTAAGGTTGGGCGCGCCAAGTTCACCGCCGAACTGGCCAAGTGCGTGTGCCTCTGCGAGAACTGCCATCGCAAGGTTCACGCTGGCAGGAAAGCGTTGCCCGCCCAGCTCGCTCGCCCGGAACAGGCGGCGCCCATTGCGTGCCCCCACATCGCTGGATATCCGTAGCCATAGGAGGACATACGGATGCTTCAGCGATTGCTTCTTGTGGGGGTGGTTGCCGCCGCGCTTGGATGTGAGGCCGAAACCGGACCAGAGGGTCCGCCCGGTCCCGCGGGCGCCGAAGGTGATCCGGGCGCGCCGGGCACGCCGGGGGAGGATGGGGACCCGGGCGAGCCGGGAATGGACGGCGAGCAGGGGAACGTCGGCCCGAAGGGCAACCAGGGAGACGACGGCGACCAGGGCCCGCAGGGTCAGGCCGGCCAACAAGGACCCGAAGGTCCGGCCGGGCCGGAGGGCCCGCAGGGCCCGCAGGGCGAGCAAGGGCCGCCCGGTCCTGCCGGCCCCGCTGCGGCCGGCGTGGTGACGTTCGACACGGTCTACGCCGTCGAGGCGATTCAGAACATCGGGGCGGGGTTGAACGGCGACGTCCAGGCGACCTGCCAGAACGGCGACATCGTGATCAGCGGGAGCTGCGGCTACTCCGTCGCCGACAACGGCATCCGGCTCCGGTTCAGCACGCCGGTCATGCCCATCTTCCCGAACCCCTCGAACGTCCCGGGCCCGCGCGGCTGGCTCTGCCAGTACACGAACAACGGCGGCGGCGGCAACGTCATCACCGCGCGCGCGGTGTGCGTGGACCTGCCGTAGGCGGCGCGCCGGCTCGGCGAAGCGTTCACATGCGTGAGAACACCTCGCGCATGCGCATCGTCTTCCCGAGCGGGATGATCACGGACAACCGCGTCATGCAGGCGAAGGAGCTGCTCACGCTCTCGCGGGCGCGAGCAAAGAACCAGGCGGGCACCGGCATCGCCGAGGCCTACAAGGCCTGCTGGCTGGCCACCGAAGACGCCGGGCCCTACTCCTTCGTCGAGGGCAATGCCTGCCCGGACTGGAAGCGGGTTGGGACCGGAGACGTGCTCGCGGCGATGCTCCAGCACCGAGCAGCGGCTCTGGGGCCGAAGACGAGCTTTCCCATGTGGTGCGAGGGGTGCGGCCGGCGCCTCGAGGTCGAGGTGGACGTCGACGAGTTCGAGCTCAAGCCGATCCCGAAGGCCACGGCGGACGCCCTCCGCGAGAGGCAGCCGCTCGTCGCGCACCTCAAGAACGGCAAGCGAGTCGAGTTCCACATCGCGACGATGATGGCCGAGGAGTACGTCCAGGCGCAGCTCAAGCAGATGAAGCGCCGGCCCGAGTGGGAGAACCACGTGCCGTCGTTCATCGACCTGATGGCGGGCCGCATCCGCATGATCGAGGGGCTCGAGTCCACGGAGTTCGTGAAGCGGCTCGAGCATCTCCTCTTCCTCGACGCAGGCGTGGTCTACGACCTGCGAGACCAGATGGACGACGCCGAGTTCGGCGTCGAGACAGCGGTCGAGTTTACCTGCGAGCACTGTGACACGGAGCAGACGCAAGACGTCCCTTTGGATGCGGCCTCCTTCAACCCAGCGAAGAAGAGGTCGGAGATGACGAAGGGGACACCGATGAAGAACAACTGGACCGAAGCGAGCTCGGAAGAAGCTTCGACGCCCTCTTCGGTGTCCTGATCTCGACGGCGACCCCTGCCGAGTACTACGAGCTCGAGCACCATCTCTCGTACCTCCCGCACTACCGGATGGCCTACGTTGGCTGGACCCCCGACATGATCGGGCGGATGCCGATCGACCAGCTGCTCTGGCACGTCGAGAGGCTCATCGAGCGTCGTCGCGCGGACATCGCTGCGCTGGCTCGCCCCGCACCGAAGACGCCAGCTGAATAGCCGCGTGTCCGCGAACGCTCTCGGCCTGGGGCTCGTTCTTCGGGCGACCAACCAAGCGAGCCCTGTCATCAAGCAGGTCGGCGGCGACGTCGTCACGCTGCGCAATCAGGTGAACGCTGCCGGCCGCAGCATGGCCGACTCGATGGCCGGCATGTTCCGCGACAGAGGCGGACGTCTGCGGGACGCGCGCGGAAAGTACGTGCAAGAGGCTGGCGTCGCAGGCAAGGCCGCAGGGGGCGCGTTCGCGCGCGGGTTGACGGGTGGGCTCGGTGGCGGGGGGTCGGACCTCGGGCTGGGCCTTGGCGGTGTGCTCGGCGCCGGCGCCGTCGCAGGCATCTTCGCCGCGCCGATCGCCAAGGCCAACGAGTTCTCGGACGCGCTCGCGAGCGTCCGAGCGATTTCCGGAGCGACCGCGGAGCAGATGGAGAAGCTCCGTCGTGCGTCACTCGACGCCGGCATCGCCACGCAGTTCAGCCCGACCGAGGCCGCGAACGCCCTCGGCGACCTGGCGAGCGCGGGCTTCAACGTGAACGAGTCGATCACGATGCTGCTGCCGACGCTCGACCTCGCCGCGGCGTCGCTCGGCCAGCTCTCGCCGTCGGATGCCGCAGGGCTCGCGTCGCAGGCGCTGAAGGCGTTCAAGATCTCGGCCGACCAGACCGCGCCCACGGTCGACAAGCTCGTCAACACGATGAATCTCTTCGCCGTCCAGGCACGGGACCTTCCCCTCGGGCTCGCGAACTCGGTTCGCGGCGCGAGCGCGCTCGGTCAGAGCCTCGACGAGACCCTGATCTCCTTCGGTCTGGTCCGCAACATCATCCCGCGCGTCGAGAGCGCGGCCACGGCGGTGTCGATCGCCATGGAGCGCATGGTCGACAAGAAGGTCCAGACCGCCGTCAAAGGCCTCGGCGTGGAGGTCGTCGACAGCACGGGCAAGTTCCGCCCGTTCCTCGACATCGTGACCGACATGCTCCCGCAGCTCGAGAAGATGACGGACGCGAAGCGCGCGGACTTCTTGGCGACGACGTTCGGGTCGGAGGCCCTGACCGGCTTCAACGCGATCATGGCCCAGGTCTCGAAGGGCATGCAGACGTCGACTGGAGAGACCGTCAAGGGCGCCGCAGCGATCGCCTACCTGCGCGATCAGATGAAGAACTCGGCGGGCACGGCGGGCAAGTTCCGCGACGAGCTGCTCAAGGATCTGCCCGGGCAGCTGCGCTTGCTCAAGGGGAGCTTCGAGACCTTCCTCACCATCATCGGCGAGCCGATGGCAGCCGCGCTCAAGCCGGTCGTGGCGGGCGCGGTTGACGGGCTCAACGCGGTGATCGGGTTCTTCGACAAGCTCTCGGCGGGCGCCAAGAAGAGCATCGCCCAGGTCGCTCTGGCCGTGGGCGGGCTGGGGCTGGTGTTCGCGCTCGCGGGCGGCCCGGTCACGCTCGTGATCGGGACCATCATCGCCGGGATCGCCGGCATCAAGTACGCGGTCGACAAGAACATCGGCGGGCTGGGCGACAAGTTCGCGTCGTGGGGCCGAACCGTCCGCCTCGCGTGGGAAGGGATCGCCCAGCTCTTCAGCCAGGGCGGCTTCTCGGGCGCGATTCGGACCGAGCTCAACAAGGCCGAGAACGCCGGCATCAAGCAGTTCGCGATCACCGTCTTCGTCTGGGGCAACCGCATCAAGAACTTCTTCGCCGGCATCGGCGAGGGCTTCTCCGTGGCCATGGAGCGCGCGGCCCCGACCTTCAATGCGCTCGGTGACGCGGTCGGGCGCATCGCCAGTGCCCTCGGGTTGACGGCCGAGCAGGACCCGGCGGGCAACATGGACGCCTGGGCGAAGGCGGGCGCGGTCGGCGCCGTCGTTGGCGAGATGTTCGCGGCCGCGCTCGAGTGGGTCGCCCGCACCATCACGAAGGTGATCGACTTCGGCGAAGGGTTCGCGTCGACGTTCCAGGTCGGCAGGGTCTTCGACGCCGCCCGAGGCGCTGCGAAGCAGCTCAGCATCGCCCTCTCTTTGCTGCTCGGCGAGGACCCGAGCGAGTCGACGGGTGGCTGGCGGCGGTTCGGCGAGGTGCTTGGCGGCGCCGCCACCTTCGGCGCCAACAGCCTGGCCGCGGCCATCAACTTCATCTCCCGCGCGCTCGCCGGCGTGTCGATCGGGATGCGCGGCATGAACGAGATCATGGCCGGCGTGTTCGAAGGCAACTGGACCAAGGTCTGGGGCGGGATGAAGAAGGTCGTGATCGCCCAGGTGAAGGGCATCCTCACGATCGTGGGGTTCATGGTCGAGCGGATCGCGAGCTCGATGGACGCGCTCGCGGCCATCGGCGGCGGGAAGCTGGGCGCCTCCGAGAAGGTGGCGGGGATGCTTGGCGAGCTCCACAAAGGCCTCGATGAGGCCGCGGGCATCAAGCCAGGGGCATCCGGGATCGAGCGCCGCACCACCCGGACCGAGTTCGAGCGCGCGAGCGAGGCTTCGAACGCGGTTCACAACATCGCGCGGACGGCCGAGCTGGGGGCGCAGCTGTTCGGTCTCAAGGGTACGGAAATGGGGCAGCGGGCCGCTTCGCAGATCAGCAGCTTGGATGGCCTGGCGGAGAAGCTGAAGCCGTCCGTCAAGGCCGACGTGAAGGTCTTCCTCGACAGCGAGCCGATCGTTGCTCGGGTGCAGACGAAGATCGAGGAAGATAAGGCCCGGGGCGGCGCCGACATGGCCCCCCCGGGCGGCTGAGGCGCCTACTCGCACGGGTGAGAACGGGGGCGTAGACCCGTCCCATGACCGTGCCGGCCCGCATGTCCCTGACGAATACGGACACGGCCGAGACGCTCGTGGTGCAGTTCAACCCCGAGAAGCTGAGCGGCAAGCTCGAGCCCATCTTCGCCGCCCTCGAGGTCCTCGGCGCGAGCGGCCAAGAGGAGCAGTTCCGCTACCTCAAGAACGCGAGCATCGACATCGAGCTCCGCTTCGACGCCCTCATCGATCGCACGTGGAACGCGGCGAAGCTCCAGGACTCGATGAACTTCATCCTTTCGCTCGCGGCGCCGCGGCAGGGTGACACGGTCCAGGACATCGACCCGCCCTACACCCTGTTCGTCTGGCCGCGTCTCTACGCGATCGTCGGGCGCGTGAAGGCGCCGACCTGGGAGGACCTGCGCTTTGCCATGAACGGGGCGTGCACGCTGCGCACGGTCCGCTTTCAACTCTCCCAAATCACCAACGCGAGGCGAACGTCGACCGACTTCCGGCGGAGGGGGCTCAACAGCTGATGCTCTCCACGAGCCGGTACCGGTTCTGCACCGTCGAGAAGGACGACGCGGGGCGCACCTTCCTCGGGCCGCGCCCCGTCTTCGGCTTCCGCGAGCTCCCGGACACGCGCGTCCACGTCGCGGCCGAGGGCGACACGCTGCATGCCCTCGCCGCCGCGTACTTCCGAGGCCTCACGCGGCCTGAGCAGTTCTTCTGGGCGATCGCCGACTTTCAGCCCGAGCCGATCCGCGACGCCACGATCCCGATCGAGGCCGAGCGCCGCGTCTACATCCCGAGCGTGCGCGTGCTCGAGGAGCGCATCCTCTCCGTGCGTCGTGACGACGAGGACGAGGAGGACATCGGTGCCTAACACCGCCGCCCCTCGGTTCCACATCCGCTACAAGCGGCCCGGCGAGATCGAGGCGCAAGACCTCCCCGCCGGCGCCCGGATTCTCACGTTCCGGTTCGAGGACGTCGAGGACAAGGCCGACAAGCTCACGCTCACCGTCGACAACCACGACATCTCGGCATTCGACGGTGACGTTTGGAACGAGGACAACGTCCTCGAGTTCCAGTTCGGCTACCCGGGCGCGATGAGCCCCCCGCGGGAGGCCGTGATCCAGAGGACGACGGGGTGGAACCCGATGACGGTGGAGGCCGACGCGAAGGACGCGGCGGTCATGAACCGGCTCCAGAGGACCGACCGGATCTGGGATGACGTGAAGCGGAGCGACGTCGTCGCGGAGATCTGCCGCTCGTACGGCTACACCGACGCCCAGCTCCACATCGACGACACGAAGCTCGTCGTCGCCCACATCACGCAGGCCCGCATGACCGACCTGCAGCTGATCCGCAGCCTGGCGGCGCGCGAGGGCTTCGAGTTCTACATCGACTGGGACGGCGTCCACTTCCACAAGCGCAACACCAAGCAAAAGCCCATCAAGACGATCACCTACTTCGCCGACCCGAACCTCGGCGACGTCGTGAGCGTCTCGCTGGAGAAGGACAAGCGCGCTGGCAAACCTGGCGCGGTCACCCTGCAGGGCAAGGACGCGAAGACCGGCGAACCGTTCGAGGTCCGCGCCGACAACCAGAGCACGCAGGGGGAGCGCACCGGGCTCGCTGAGAATCTCCTGGTGCATGGCACCGAGGCGAGCGAGATCGAGCTCGTCGACACGAAGACCGGCTCGACGTCGATCGCGAGCAAGCAGGCCGTCGCCGCGAGCGCGCAGGAGCTGGTCGCCCCGACGACGGAGACGAGCGCGGCCGCCGCGCAGCGGGTCGCCAACGGCGCCTACCAGAAGCAGCAGCTGCGCGGGATCACCCTCACGCTCGGGCTCCGCGGCGACGCGTTGCTCTTCGCCAAATCGGTGGTCGAGCTCCGGGCGTTCGGCACCAAGCTCTCGGGCAACTGGTACGCCAAGAACGTCACCCACCTGCTCGGCGACAACTACTACTCGATGACGGCGAAGGTGAGCCGCGACGGGCTCAATGGGCAGGGCGTGCCCACGGCCGCCTCGAAGAATGCGCAGGAGGGGCCGAACCCGCCGGGGCCGGGCAACGAAGGGTCGGCGGCGCAGCAGCTGGGCCCCATCGACCACGTGGACGCATTCGGCAACGTCACCACGACGTACCAGGCCGGAGGAGGTAGCTCGTGAACGGGTTCAACGACGGCACGGCTCGCTTCTTCGGCGTCTACGAGGGCACGGTGATCGAGAACGTGGACCCGACCGGCAAGTGGCGCTGCCGCCTCTCCGTGACCGGGATCATGGTGAAGAGCCCCTGGGCGAAGCCCTTCGGCACGATCGGTGGGGGCGGACCCCAGCGTGGCGGCTGGGTGGTGCCGGACATCGGCGCGGACGTCCTCGTGATGTTCCTGAACGGCGACCCGGAGCGCCCGCTCTACGCGCCCGCCAGCTTCTCGGAGGCGCCGGGCGGGAGCGAGATGCCGGTGCCCGCCCGCGACGCGCCGCCCGAGGAGGCGCACCTCGTGCCCTCGCTCCAGCTCATGAAGGGACGGCTCTCGCTCTACGTCGACGAGCGGGAAGGGCAGCGCAAGCTCGTCCTCGAGGACAACGAGCTCGGCGACGCCATCGTCTGGGACTTCGAGAAGGGGGGGCTCCGCATCAAGATGACCTCGGCCATCCTGCTCGAGTCGGACGGCCTCTTTCGCGCCGACGCGCTGCAAACCCAGATCCAGAACAGGCTCGTCGACGTCACGCCCAAGCCGATCTGAGCCATGGCTGCCGCCGGCCTCCCCGACCTCTCCGCGTTCTGTATCGAGCTCTCCACGGGCCCGGGGGAGATCTGCATCCGGTTCCCGGGCGGGATGCAGGTGTGCGCGCAATACGGGTTCGAGATCGGGGACAACGGCGAGATCATCCGGAGCCTGCTGGCGCAGGTGAACTCGGCGCTCTCGCCCCTCGGGCCGTTCTTCAACGTCCTCGACTGCATCAAGGCGATCGTGGACTGCATCCAGGCGATCCCCGACTGCGTCCTGCAGCTCTCGCCCGAGCCCATCCTGAGCTGCATCCCCGACCTCATCAAAAAGCTGATGGCGCTCCTCGCGCTCATCCCGCAGCTCTCGATCCCCGCGCTCATCGCGGACATCCTCGAGGCCATCATCGTGGGCCTGCTCGCGATCCGCGCCGAGCTCGCCGCGATGATCCTCCAGAACCTGAAGATCCTCGCCGCGGGCACGCGCGCGGCCGAGACAGGCAACGTCGAGCTCCAGCTCGTCGTCGACTGCGCGACCGGCAACATGGAGGCGCAGCTCATCAACAAGAACGCGTCGCTCGCGCCCCTCAACCGGCTCATCGGCGTGATGAACTTCCTGCTCGAGCTCGCGCAGCTCCCGCCCGTGCCGAGCCTCGACAACCTCGAGAACGTCGACGACGCCGCGCTCGCGGGGCTCGACGCGAGCATCCAGGTCTTGGAAGCGGCCAAGGCCACCCTGCCTGTGTGAGGACCTCATGACGACCTTCGAGCAGACATGGCAGATCGACCCGAACCGAAGTCCGGCCAATGAGTCGACCCACGCTCTTCAGTCGAGGAGCATCATGTGGTGGATCAAGGCCTTCTTGAAGGGGGAGCAGGGCGGCGCCACGCAAGGTCTTTGGACCTGCGCGGGGTCGAGTGACGCGGCAACCGCCGGGATGGACGGAGTCGACCGTTGGACGGCTTCGTTCGACTCGACCAAGATCGTCCGCGCCACGCCAGGAAACGCGCACTCCTGGATCGTGCTGCAGTCGCCGGCGGGGCTCGGCGGCGGACCTTGGTACATGTGCATCGACTACTCGGCCACGGTCGAATACCAGACGTCGGTCTTCTTCTCGAAGACGGCGTTCACGGGTGGTAGCACGACCGCACGTCCCACGAGCACGACGGAGTGGGCGGCACCTCCGGGCGGGACGACGCCGAGTCAGTTCATCATCACCTCGCTGCAGGGCGTGCGAATGAACGGCTTGCTCTCGACCAGCGGCGACTTCCACATTCGGTTCAGTCGTCAGTCGGGCTCCGGCTTCATGAACTTCGCGTTCTCCTTCATCGCGCTCACCAACACCAAGTCTACGGATGCGCACAACGGTTGGAGTCTCTGGCAGTTCCTGGACGGCAGCCCAGGCGTTTGCAGCAGACCGGCGTGGTCGACGTCGTCGGGGTGGCCGTGGCGTGGTCGTAACAAGGACAATACTGTCACGGTCGATGCGAGCATCATCGCGCCGCACATCGGCGCCACCCATGCGTTCGCCGACATCAGCGGCACTGATGGTACCGACAATCTATATGGCGACTTCCCGATGTACCTCCAGGTCGTCACCGCTGCGCAGAAGTCTCAGCGCGGGCGGATTCGCGACCTCATGTGGGCGCCTGACAATGCCCCCAACCAGGTGGAGCCACCGACCGGACCGCCGTACCAAAGCGTGATTCTCGGGGCCGTGTGGCACCCGTGGCCTGCGTCGGTCACCCCCGCGCTCTAGCCGATGGCCATCGACCGCACTGCGCCCCAGTTCATCCCGCCAGCGCACCAGGCGCGCGCGCCGGACGGGTGCGTTCGGTTTCAGCTGATTCCAGCCCAGGCCCCGCCAGACGCGACTCCGCCGGACGTCATCAACTTCGATCCGGTGAGCGGGGCTGGCATCTTCGCGGCGACGCCTGTCGAGTTCGAAGTCGTCGACAACTTGGGCGACAACCTGGCGCAGTACGTCACCGCCGTGCATTCGGACGGGTCGGCCGACATCGTTTGGGACGGCGCGTTCCGCGGGCCGTATGTGGCGGGGTCCTCACGAACGCCGATCGCGAACGGCTTCCACTTCTCGGTCGAGCGGTCCGGTGGCTGGCCCGCAGCCGGACTGACGGTCCGCGTCCATGCGATCGATGCGGACGGGAACAGCGTGACCACGACGGCGGTCTACACGGTCACCAACCCGACCAACACGGGTGACGTCACGCCGCCCACGGTCGTCGATTGGAGCCCGGCGCCAAACGCGGAGATCGATGTCGACACGCCGATCAGCTTCACCGTGACGGATGCGAGCGGAGCTTTCGCTGGCATCTTCATCTCGGTCGCGTTCCCCACGAACGACGTCGAGACCGCGTTCCAGGGTACGGCCTTCCGTGGCCGCTACGCCGCCGGATCCTCGCGCGTGGCGGTCTCCGGTGGGTGGCGGTTCACGCTGCGACGGAGCGGGGGCTGGCCGACGAGGCCCACCTTCCTCGTCGATGTGATCGACGCGAGAGGCAACTACCTATGACGGTCGAGGTCAGCTACCAGCTCGAGCAGCCCAACCTCCCAAGCGCGGGGCTCCCGACGGGACCCGCGACGTCGGCGCAGGCGCTCGAGCGCGCGCACCTTGGCGGCGGCGCCATCGTGCGCCCGTTTCGACGTGACCTGAAGAACGACTACGCGCGCGGGCGCGGCACCCCGCGGCTCCGCTCCCGAATCGGGCAGATCCTCGGCACCGAGGAGGGCGAGCTCGCGTACGACTCGAGCTTCGGCTCGCGGCTCCACCTCATCCGCCACCGGAACCTCGATGAGACCACCATCGAGCTCGCGAGGTACTACGTCGAGGACCCGCTCCGCCGATTCGAGCCGGATGCCCGGGTCACGTTGGTCGACGTGACCGAGCGCGCGCAGGGCAACGGCCTCGACGTGCTCGTGAAGTTCGTGCCGATCGACAAGAAGGGAAACGCGGTCGGGCCGGAGGACGAGATCACGATCCCCGTGAGGTGACCCATGACGAGCATGCTCCCCACCAACCTCGACTACACCGAGGGGCTCGACCAGCTCTCTGCCGAGGCCCGCATCATGCGCCTCATCGACTCGCTCTTTCCCGAGTGGGAGGATCGGCAGCGCGCGGACTTCGGCAACATCCTCGTCAGGCTCGCCGCATTTAACGCGGACTTCCTGAGCTTCTACCAGGACAACCAAGCGAGGGAGTCGCGGTGGACGACGGCGCGCCTCCGCAAGAACATCCTCGCGTTCGCCAAGCTCATCGGATACCGGCCGAGGACGGCGTCGGCCGCCACGGCTGAGGAGGTCTTCACCCTCGCCGCCGCGCTCCCAGGGGACCTCACGATCCCGGCCGGTACACGCGTGCTCACGGCCGAGGTCACGCGCCAGATCGCCTACCAGCTCACGGCGGCGCTGGTGATCCCGGCGGGCCAAACGACGGCGACCGCGACCGTCGAGAACAGCCAGACCCGCGACGAGCAGTTCGTCAGCACGGGACAGCCCGATCAGGTCTTCAGGCTGCGGCACACCCCCTACATCGACGGGACGCTCGTCGTCGTCGCCGGCGACGGGAGCTACACCGAGGAGGACGACCTCCTCGACGCGACGTCCACGAGCCGCCACTTTCGCACTACCGTCGACGACCGTGAGCGCGTGGTCGTCAGGTTCGGCGACGGCGTGCTGGGGAAGATCCCGACGGGGACGATCTCCTTCACCTACCGGACCGGCGGCGGCGTCGCCGGGCGCGTCGAACAGAACCGCCTCACGAGGCTCGAAGGCAGCTTCACCGACTCGCTCGGGACCCCGGCCCAGCTCTCGGTCACGAACCCGAGCAAGTCGTCTGGGGGCGACGACCGCGAGACCAACGCGCAGATCAAGCAGAACGGGCCGCGCGCGAATCGGGTGCGGCGCGTCCTCGTGAGCCGCGAGGACTACGAGATCGCCGCGGAGCTCGTGCCGCAGGTCGCGCGCGCGCTCCACTTGCCCGACGTCGTCGGGCCCAACCAAGGCCACGTCTACGTCGTGACGGACGACCTCAGCGAGCCCTCGCCGACTCTGCTCGCGGCCGTCACGGCGCAATGGTCGCCCGGCGGGCCATTCCTCAAGCTGAACACGTACCAGGTGACCGCGCTCGCGGCGCCGTTCTTCGATGTGGACGTGAGCTCGATCGTCTACCTCGCTCCGTCGACCACGCCGGAGACCGCGCGGGCGCGCGTCATGGCCTCACTCCAGGCCCTCTTCGCTCTCCGCGTACCCAGCGAGACCAGTCCCAACGAGCTCGTCCGGAACCCGCGAATCAACTTCGGCTACTACCTCCAGAACAGCGGGGGGCAGTTCGCGTGGAGCGATCTCTTCAACGCGATCCGCGACACCGTGGGCATCGGCAAGGTGGACCCGGGGCCCGGCGGGCTCCTCCTGAACGGCGTCCGTGACAACGTCGCGCTCGGGGCCCACCAGTTTCCGCGGCTCGGCAACGTGGTGCTCATCAACGGGGCCAACGGGCAGCCGTTTTAGCAGCACCCCGTCGCCGAGCTCGACGACGTGAAGCATCTCGCGCGGTGCTCGCGCCTCGACCAGGAGCCCTGCCATGGCGCGGGTGACGCCGAGGCGGGCGAGCTCGGGGCCGGCCTCGCGCAGCCACGCTTCCACGATAAGCGGCGAGAGCGCCTCGGCGATCGTGCGTGGGCGGCGACGTTCTGACACCCGCTGAGGCTAGCCGGCGCGCCGGCTGGTCGACCAGAGGGGGGCGGAAAACGATGACCCGTGACCGAGAAGCGCGTCAGCAAGGCGACGATCGTGACGATCCGTCAGCCGACTTCGAACAAGCGGCCCGACGAGATCGAGCGCGCGTTCCGGTCGGCCGGGGCCATCGATCCCCCGTACGACCAGCGGCAGCTGACCCACGTCTACCTCGGATCAAGCATCCTCCGGCCGAACGTCGACGCCTACGAGGTGAACATCGACCGCGCGGGCTACAGGCTCGAGCCGACGGTGAAGCTCGAGGGCCCGCCCGAGGATGTGCAACGCGCGGTGCGAATGGTCATCGTGCAGGAGGCGAAGGCCGAGGGCCGAACGGTTGTGCCCGACGACGTCGAGGTGAACGCGCGGCTCGTCGAGATGAAGCAGGCCGCCGAGCTCGAGCGCGCAGAGGTCGAGGCCTTCCTCTCGAACTGCGCCCCTGAGCTCGGCTTCTCCGAGCTTCGTGGTCGAACGCGCCAGGACCTCGAGGCGACGGGCAACGCGTACTGGGAGGTCGTCCGAAACGTGGAGACCGACCAGATCGTCCTCGAGCACATTCGCTCGGTCGAGATGCGCATCCTCCCGCTCGACCGCGAGCTCATCGACGTGGAGGTCCCCTACTGGGTCACGCCGTGCACCATCGCTCGGGTGCCGACGCGCCGCCGCTTTCGGCGGTTCGTGCAGATCGTGCACGGCATCGAGACGGTCTACTTCAAAGAGCTCGGCGACCCGCGGGTGATGTCTGCGTCGTCGGGCAAGTTCTACCCGAGCGAGGACGAGCTGAAGGCCAAGGAGCGAGGCGCGATCCCCGCGACCGAGGTGCTGCACTTCCTCATCTACACGCCCTGGACGACGCCCTACGGCGTCCCTCGGTGGATCGGCGCGCTGCCCTCGGTGCGCGGCGCCGGCTCCAGCGAGGCCGTCAACGCCTCCTACTTCGACGAGAAGGGCATCCCGAACGGCATCCTGAGCGTGAGCGCGGGCGACTTCGGCGCGGGCGGCGTGGACAAGATCCGGGACTTCTTCAACGAGGCCGCGAAGGGGAAGGAGAACTTCCACAAGGTCCTCGTGCTCGAGATCCCCGCGCAGGTCGACGGGGCCATGGGGCAAGCCGTGCCGCCGCCGAAGGTGCAGTTCGACGCTCTCGCGGGCGCCCTGCACAAGGACGGGCAGTTCCAGGAGTACGAGAAGAACGCGGAGCGCAAGGTCGGGTCGCAGTTCCGCGTGCCCGCGATCTTCCGCGGCGACTCCGACGACTACAACCGAGCCACCTCCGAGACCGCGGCCGACGTCACGAACGAGCAGGTCTTCGGCCCCGCGCGCACGGCCTTCGATGACGTCTTCAATCGGCGCGTGATCGTGCTGAAGGGCATCCGGTATTGGAAATTCGTCTCGGGGCAGGCGACCAAGCTCGACCCGGAGGTGATCGCCGAGATGGCGCGCGAAGGCGTGAAGGAGGGGCTCCTCACGCCCAACGAAGGGCGCAAGCTCTACTCCGAGGCCACGGGCAAGGAGTACCCGGACGAGGAGTGGGGCCGACAGCCGAAGGCGCAGGCTCCGAGCGTGCAGGACCAGCTCAAGGACCTGGTCGCAACCCGCGCTGGTCTGGAGCAGGAGTCGCTCGACGGCTTCGCGGCGTCGACGGACGCCGCGCGCCTCGACGACGCGAACGAGGAGGTCGATCTCGACCCGTCGCCGGCGCCGAGCTGGCAATGACGTCGGCGCCGCTCGTCGTCGTGGCCGCCAACGTCTGCCACCGCGACATGAAGCCGGGGAACGTGAAGCGGGTGACGTCGCGCGGTCCGCTCGTCGGCTACTACATCGCCTGCGTTTGCGGCTGGAAGGCCACCTACCTCGACGATGATGTGGGGTTCGAGGAGGAGCAGGCGATCGCGGGCGCCGCGTACCCGAAGCGGCTCGTCGGCTTCCGCTCTTCGCCGACGTGCTTGCGCTGCTCGAAGCGGCTCGCGATCTCGGCTGGGCGGCTGGAGGCGTCGTGAGCTGGCTGGCGGCGGCCGCGGGCGAGCGCGTCGCGCGCGACGTCCTGGCCTTCATCGGCCTCGAGGTCGCGAAGGCGGACCTGGACCCCCTGACCCGCGAGGGGTTCGACGACGTGGTGCGCGCTCTTGTGACGGCGATGCGGCGCGATTCCGGCGAGCACACCGACGCGATCATCAAGACCGCAACGGACCGGCTCGACCGCGACTGGGGCCGGCTGAGCGAGCAGCAGCGAGAGGAGGCGTTCCGACGCGCCGCCGGCGCGGTGCTCGAGCGCATCAACGGGCTCGCCGCAGCCGCGACGGCGCCCATCGAGGGCTCGGCACGGAACCTCATCACGCGCTCGCGCCGGGCCACCTCGGCAGCGAACGGCCTCTCCGTCCGAGACATCTTCTCGGCAGAGGACGAGGTCGCGGCCCGATTCGCGCGTAGCTCGAGCGGCTTCTTCGTGCGCTCCACCGGCGGTCGCATCCTCAGCGGGGCGGTCGACACGACGGCGCGTCGCATCGTGGCCAAAGGCCTGCGCGAGGGCTGGGACAAGCAGACGACCGGCGAGGAGATGGCCAAGGCGCTCCGCGGCAGCGTCGGCGAGCGGTCTCAGTCGTACTTCGAGATGGTCGCGAGCGTGGCGATGGCGCGGTCGCGAACGTACGCGACGCTGCGGTCGTTCGAGGAGGCGGAGGTCTCCCTCTTCAAGCTGTCGAGCGTCCTCGACGAGGTCACATCGGACGTCTGCCGGTTCATGCACGGGCGCACGTTCGAGGTGAGGCAGGCGCTCAGGCGGTTCGAGGAGGTGATGGCGTCGCCGCCGGGCGCGATCGTGGACCTCCAACCATTCGTGCGGCGCGGCCGCAGGCCGGACGGGTCTCGCGTCCTCTTCGCCGAGAGCAACGGCCAGCGTACCGAGATCGCAGACATCCTGCGGTCCGCCGTCGGGCAGAAGGATCGGATCGGGTCGTTCCGCTCGATCGCCTCCGACGGCCGCGTCGCGGCGATGGGTTGCTGCACCCCGCCGTTCCATCCCCACTGCCGCACGGTCATGCTGGCCGTCACGTCGCGGGTCGTGACCACGCCGATCGGCCCGGGCGGTACGGCCGCAGCGCCGGCGGCGACCACCGGATCCCCGCGCTTCGT
>ERZ761595.14-NODE-14-length-83554-cov-6.334160_pt1 | contig 83554 bp, 74 predicted proteins | sample MGYA00511035_ERZ761595 | MGnify/ENA primary metagenome ERZ761595 (study PRJEB28899, sample SAMN03785553) | bioreactor sludge metagenome | biome: EBPR Sludge; feature: EBPR Bioreactor; material: 0.22µm filtered reactor supernatant | place: Saint Lucia: Queensland...
CAAGAATATATTGAATTGTTCGGCTTGGATTCTTCTATTTATTCAGTTACTTCTATCGACAGCAAGGATTCCTTCGCCCTAGTCGCGGTCAGCGATGGCTTTGTTCCGGCAGTATATTATGTTCAACATAAAAATTCAGGAAATGAGGTTGTTGCAGGACCCTTGCAGGAGCAACCCCTATGTTCGGTAATGAATAATGCCGGCGTGCCTGAGGAATTATACGGAGAGTGCTATCTTGACAAATAACTATCTTTCTGTTAGAGTTTTGAATTAATAAAAAAGCACATATAACAAAAAAATAAATCCACCGGAGAGGAGGAGTATTATGATATTGCCATATATTGAAAACGGCAATCATTCAAATTCTAGCTGTCTTTTTTTGCTTAGATCTTATATTCTAAACGGGTTCCATTTAGCCATAATTAAATGCCTTGATAAAGACGGGCAGGAAAAAAGGTCTTTGGGAATACTGATTGATGTTTTTACGGACCCTAGAGAATGTTGCTCAAATCCTTTACTGATAATTTATCACCCAGACTCAGGGGTTCCTTTGGAATTGAAACATATGTCTTCTTTCGGAGACAATTCGGAAATTGTTCACTCAATAACCTTAATGGATTTCAAAGAAATTTATAACCGAGATAAAAGGGGGATATTCGAATGATTTCAATTTCATTCAAAAAGGAAATTCTCAAATCAAGGCATTTCAGAGAAGCTTTACAGCTGCAGTACTCCCTTAAGGTTTATTATCTTAAAGCGGACAATCTAATGATTGTCCATCTTGAGAAGAGCGGTAAAATTGTTTATTATGCCGAACATCGCTCAGTTTTCGCGGCGCTTGAACTGTTGGAAAAGAAATTTGAAGACAGGGATATGGGGCATGAGGAATATTGCCCTAATACGAAATTGAAACAGCCGTCATTAAAGGAAATTGTTATTGCTAAGTATCTTGAAAAAGGCGGTCAGCTTAAAATGAGCGGCGGACAATTCATTTTATGTTTAAGTGAGGGTCCGAAAGGATTGCCGGCGCATATTATCGCCGCTGTTAAAAAGGCTTTGAAAGATTTTTTCTTTAAGGCCGAACCGGTGATTTATGCACAAACCGGTTAGATAAAAATATTTTTGCAACAAAAAAGCGTATCTGAATAAGATACGCTTTTCTTTTTATTGGGGTTTATCGAAATATTCGGAAACGACGATCATCATTATTATCTTCTTCTCTTTCGTTTTCCTGTTCGATCTCGGTTTCAATTTCTACTTCGCCATTGTCTTTTACCTCAACTTTAGTTTCGGTTGATGTTGACGGGGAAGCTGTCGTTGAAGCCGGCTGATCGTCGGAAGTTTCATCTTTTCCTTCATCACTTTCAACTTTTAATTTTAGATCGCCGCGTTCTCTTTTAAATTCTACTTTTAAGCGGGATTTTGTAGCGCGATTTTTTAATCTTTCAATTGCGCTGTCAACTGATTTCACAGCTTCAGTATTGCCCTTGGCTTCAAGATCGGCGCGTACCGTATCAAGCACATTCAAGGCGGTTTCGACTTTGACCGCGGTTTCGCTCTCGGCTGATTTGCTGCGGTCTTCAAGTCGGGCTCTTATCTCGGATTTTTCTTCCGCCTCGGCTTTGGCACGCAAGCGATTCAGTTCTTCAAGTCTTTCAGAGGCCTGTCGAGCTTCGATAGTGGCTTTCGTTTCGCTGGACGCGGCCAAACGCAATTCAAGTTTTTCAGCAGCTAATTTAACAGGGTGGAGTACATCGCCAGGCATGGAAGTTTCGGTGGCAAAGGCCGCCGTGCCGGCTATTAAAATAGAGACCATTGTTGCAATAAAAGTCGTCATAGGTTTAAGAGAATAAGAACCCCAGAGAAATCTTTTTTCAACAGTAGCCGACTCTAAGCCTTCTTGAGCTATTTGTTCAAGTAGTTGTGATTTCAGAGCCGCTTGTCTAAGCGGATGAAGTTGATTGTTGCGCTCGAAGGCTTTAAGAGCCTCCATGGCTTTGTTATATTTCGTAGGGTTCATCGCTTTGTATAACCAATAAATTAAGTTTTTTTAACGCTCGATGTTGAGCAACTCTAACCGCCAAGGCGGTTTTTCCCATAATCTTGGCTGTTTCATCAACGGAAAATTCTTGTATAAAGCGCAGCTCAAGCACTTGCCGATAGGTCGGGGCAAGTTGGTTCATAGTCGTGCGCAAGCGTTCAATGTCAAAGGCTTTGGCCGTCGCTTCATGAGTATCATCCGAACTGGATAGATTGTAATAATTTTCTATGGTGTCCGGCGTCGGTCGCCTTTGCAAAGTGCGATAATGGTCGTTGACCAAATTGCGGGCTATTTTGTAGAGCCAAGCTTTAAAGTTCAGATTTTCAAGGGAGAGTTTCGGCAAAGCCTGCCAGGCCTTGAAGAAGGTCTCCTGTAAAATATCTTCGGCCTGTTCCCGAGTCGCCGTTTTTAAGCTGATAAAGCGAAAAATCGGGCTGGCATAAATATCGTACAGTTCGCCGAAGGCTGCCTGTTCGCGGTTTTTAGCTCGAGCGATAATGGGAAGTACCTCTTTGGGATCCATACCGGGGTACGCTTTATATAACGCCAAAGGCATTATTTCGTTTCGGTTAGTATAGTAAAATATGACCTTTTTGGCAAATTAAAAAAGGGTTCAATTCTGAACCCTTTTAAAATAGTCTTAGCCGGATTTATTTTTTACTGGAGCGTATATATTCATCCAGTTGTGCCGGACTGACATTGAGATCAAATGTGCTTTCATCAGCTTCTAATGGCAGTTCAATCGGATTTATCCAAAAATTGAATGAGCCATCACCGTCTCTATCAAGCAGATATTTTTTATCTATCTTACCCGCTTCTACGAAATCTTTACCTGGTAGCCAAGCGTTCATTTCTGAATTCAAATATAAACAAAGTTCTATTTTTGTTTCAACATTATATCTGGGCAATCTTTTGTTTTTTGTAGCCTTAGGAATAAAGAGCCAACCGATATAACCGTTGTATTCAGCTAACTGAGTGTTGCCTTCTGTGACTTTCCAGTCAATGCCTTCAAAGCTTACGTTTGGCCTGTCATTGTAATTACTGCCGCTTAAAGATGCGAAATATTCCCAATAATTATATTCGGTGAATATATATCGGTAAGCGGTTAAGATTATGCTGTTCCATTGTCCCGGAGGCGGAGGAACATAACCTGTGCTTATTTTTTCCGTGAGGCTATCGGTCGTCGGCTGGGTACTTTCCAAGCCGACTTCCTGGCTTTCTTCCTGGCAATGGACATCATTTGTGTTTAGCAAAGACAGTCCCAGTGCAAGAAAAAATAAAATGAATAATTTATGTAGTTTCATTTTCTCTTTCGGCTTCCTTTCAAGCCGTATATTTTGTTTTTAAATGTTCAATTTTTTGGGATTTTTTATCCTACAATATAAGACCTTTTATGTCAATAGCAGTAGGCAACTATTGACAATATGATAAATATATATTATTTTAAAAAATTAAAACGTACATTAATAAAATCAAATAAATCGCCCAAAGAGGCGTAGGAGATTAAAATGGATAATTATTTGCCTAAAATAGATTATTTAATCAAATATGCAAATTTATTGGTCAATTTTTGCTTGAACAATGGCAGGGGAATACAAAAGGGCGAATGCGCCTTGGTTATTGGTCTTGAAATTAACAGACCTTTATATGTTGAAGTATGCAAAGCCATTTGGCGTTCGGGCGGACATGTTATTCATGACTTCAGGCCCAATGGAATCAATGTGGCAATGCTTGAAAGTTCCGAGCTTGAGAGTTTGTCTTTTTATCCCAAGGCAATGCAGGACGGAATAGTCGAAGCAATGAATCATATTATTCATATTTCAGGCCCATCAAAAATGAGAGCCTTTCAGGGTATAGATCAAAATAAGATTGCCGCTTTGGCCGAAGCCAATAATTATATTAACAGCTTGCTTGGCAAAAAGAGCAATGAAGGCAAACTAAGCGGCACGATGTGTCTTTATCCAACCCCGGCTATGGCCGCAGAAGTTGGTATGGATTATGAAGATTACTGGCAGGAAGTTATCAAGGCTTTGTTCCTGGATAAGCCCGATCCGATTGCCGAATGGAAAAAGGTCAGAGCGCAAATCGCCGCCCAACGTGATAAATTGAACGCTTTGGAAATAAAACAACTCGTAGTCAGCCTTGATGGCTGCGAATTAAAATTGGATATCGGCGCCGATCGCCAATGGATTATGTCCGAAGGTTCCAATATGCCCAGTTTTGAATTGTATATAACTCCCGACTGGAGAGGCACTAAGGGAACAATCCGCTTTAATGAACCGGTTTATTGGCGCGGTGATGTTATTAAGAATGCAGAGCTGACTTTTAAGGATGGAGTCGTTACTAGCTTCAATGCGCAAGAAGGACGGCATCTTCTGGAAAAAATCATCTCTTATGAAAACGGCGATAAGATTGGAGAATTCTCTTTGACCCAAGGCGGCATTTCACCGATAACAAAATTAATGGGTTCAACTTTGTTTGATGAAAACAGGGGAGGGCCAAACGGAAATATGCATATTGCGCTCGGCGGATCTTATCGTGAATCCTTCCGCGGATCGGTCAAGCCGCAAAGCGATGAAGAATGGTTCAAGCTCGGTTTCAATTTCTGCAAAATGGTTCATGTTGATATAGTTAACACAGAGCCTAAGAAAATTGAGGCTATTTTAACCGATGGGAGGGTGTTGATAATTTATGAAAATGGGAAGTTTACTCTTTAAAATTTATTAGCTTTTTAAGCCATCGATAAGATTCGATGGCTTTTTTATATGAAACAAAGCAGAAGGTCTCCCGTTATTAGTTTTGCACGGCCGTGCTTATAGAAATTATGGCTTTTTATTATTAAGCTAAACATATGCCTGCACTTAACAAAGCATCAAATAAAGGTTGGTGGATAGCCGGTGCGGTCTTGGTGGCATTGATAATCGGTGCAATTTTCTGGTATATGCCGAGTGATAATTCAGAGATTGAAGAGGCCAACAATTTAAATGAGTTGCCAGTTGCCGAAGATACCGTGGAAAATTCGGAGCAGAATTCAACCGCTCCCGCGCAAACCGTTGCTCAACCGAGGCAAAACAAACCCACTGTCAGTGGCTCTTATGAAGCGATGATTGAAAGTTATGCTTATCGTATTCAGTTTGTAGAGTGCCATGGTACTGCGACTTATCCCGGCATGGGAACACTTATTGTTAAAAAGAATGTTAAGTTCATGCTTGATAACCGTGATAAAGAAGCACACACCTTTGCCTTTGCGGGACAAAGCCATCGCGTTGGCGGATTGGGATGGTTGATCGCCAGCGTTGATAAGGCCGGTACTTATAATATTACTTGTGACGGGGGCGGCGCCGCGACATTGACGATTGAAGATTAAGAAAGTATACTGAGATAATAATTTATCTCGACTCAAATGCACGACGCAGCCATTTCAATTAAAAATTTAACTAAATCATTTAAGGACCTACAAGTTCTTAAGGGGATTGATTTAACTGTTGCTAGGGGCACTGTGCTTGGTTTATTGGGTCCGAACGGGGCGGGCAAAACAACGACAGTGCGGATTTTGAGTACACTACTGCAGCCTGATGGAGGGGAAATTTCAGTCAACGGTTATAACGTCGTCACCCAGGCCGATGATGTGCGACACAGCATAGGTTTAACGGGACAGTACGCCGCAGTTGATGAATATCTGAGCGGGCGTGAGAATTTGATTATGATGGGCCGTCTATATCATCTCGGTGGTGAAGCTAGCAAAGCTCGTGCCGAAGAATTGCTTGAGCAGTTCGATTTAGTCCAAGCGGCTGATCGTCCTGCTAAAACTTACTCGGGAGGTATGCGTAGGCGTTTAGACCTAGCATTGAGTCTCGTTGCTACTCCGCCGATTATCTTCCTTGATGAACCTACGACCGGACTTGATCCGCGTAGCCGTTTATTGATGTGGGATATTGTCAGTAGTTTAAAAAAATCCGGCTCCACAATTTTATTAACGACTCAATATCTCGAAGAAGCCGATCGCCTCGCCGACCGCATTGCTGTAATTGATCGCGGCATCGTAATTGCCGAAGGAACGGCTGACGAGCTTAAAGATCGGGTCGGCAAAGAAAGGCTCGAGATAAGTTTTAATACTGAAAATGATTTTATCAAAGCCCTTTCAATCATTGAAGGAGAAGCTATACAATCTAACAAAGAAGAAAAAACCATTAGTCTTGCGACAGGCGGAACTGTCGCCGAAGTTAAGCGCGTGCTTGATATTATGGAGGCCTCCGGTCTTGATATTGACACATTGAATTTACATAAACCCACGCTTGACGATGTTTTTCTTAAGTTAACCGGCCATCAAGCAGAAGAAAAGTTGGACGAATCTGTAAAAGAAAAATAGTATGGAGATTAAGAAACATTCAACTATGTATTGGGCCATCAGTGATTCAATGGTGCTGATTAAGCGTAGTTTATCGCATATCTTTAAAAACATGGACCAGTTGCTCGGCGTAGCCTTTCAACCGATTATGTTTATGCTTTTATTCCGTTATGTCTTCGGTGGGGCGATTCAAACCGGCGGCACAACTTATGTAAATTTCTTGGTGGCTGGGATTCTTATACAAACCGCCGCTTTTGGCGCTATGACAACTGCTATCGGAGTATCAACCGATTTGCAGCGAGGCATTGTCGACCGCTTAAAATCATTACCTATTATCAGCTCCGGATTATTAATCGGACATGTAACGGCCGATTTAGTTAGAAATATTATCTCTTCCACAATCATGATTCTTGTCGGTTTGCTTGTCGGTTTCCGTCCGATAGCCGGCTTTGATGATTGGTTGTTAATCGCCGCCTTAGTCCTGACATTTACTTTGACCTTTTCTTGGCTTTCAGCCATTATGGGCTTATTGGCCAAATCAGTTGAAGCTGTGCAATGGCTTGGTTTTGTAATAATTTTTCCTTTGACTTTTGCAAGCGCCGCCTTCGCGCCGACCGCCTCAATGCCCAAGGGACTTCGTATATTTGCTGAGAATCAACCCGTAACCCATATCATTGAGGCAATCCGCGCCTTAATGAACGGACTTCCGGTCGGTAATCATGTTTGGATTTCTTTTGCCTGGTGTCTTGGCCTGCTTATTATCGCTATTCCTACTGCGACGATTTTGTTCCGTAGGCATACAAGTAAATAGATTACATTTAAAAAGCCGTTGATTTATACCAACGGCTTTCTTTATAGGTGTCTTATTTTTTTATATTTGATCGGCTCTTTCAGAAAAATGAATATTTTTTTCATTAATATTCAATTCTTTGAGGAAGGAGATTAAGAATTCTTTAAAGTCTTCCTCATTGTTGAAATTAATAATTTCTCCGCTGTTGGTGTTTCTCAGTTTCCAAGTATTCAACTGCCGGAGTATATCCATTTTATTGATAACAATGTGCCTTACGCCGTTTAGTTGAATAGCTCGGCGTAAAAGATGAAGATCGGTCCAATTGCATTGGCGTTTGCGTTTGGTTGTTGCTCCGTATTCTTTTCCCAGTTCGGCGATATCATTGAAGATAGCTTCATCGGGTTGGAATTTTCTGGCACCAACATAGGTTTCATACGCTTTGGCAACTCCCCAGATTTCTTCTAGGGAATCTAGGGGAACGCCGTTTTGGATTATTCCTCCTACGCCGCAGACGGTTGATGTGACCAAAGGATAATGTCCCCAGTCAATATCAAGTCCGAAAGCTTGCGCGCCTTCCGCAAAAATAACGGCCGGTTTATCGGGGTCGAATTCCTGCAACGTGTCTACCAAGTAGGGCGACAGTTCAGGAAATTCTTCAGCTCTTTTACCCGTACGGGCATGCTTATCCCGGCAAGCGGGACCGATGCCGCGGCGCGTTGTGCCGATTGTATCATTGGTCATCGCGGCTTCTTCAGCAAGATGCTCTTCCGTTACTATGTGAGTATTATAGGCCACAAAGATTTTATCTTTGACCTTAATTCCTTTGGCTTCAAGTTCCTCTATCTCTTTGAAAAAAGAGGGGATATTTAGAACACAACCGGGTCCGATAATTGAACGGGTGTTTGGCCTGAAGACCGTTGCCGGGAGCAGATGAGTGATAAAGGTTTCGCCTTTGTGAACAATAGTATGTCCGGCATTGGCTCCGCCGTTAAAACGCAGACCATGCGTCGGATTTAGTCTTTCCAACAATTCATGCGTTACTTTGCCCTTGCCTTCATCGCCGTATTGGAGGCCGATAATAGCATAGGTGCTAATATTTTTGTTTTTCATTTTTACGCCTCCTTCTAGGCGGGGTAGTTTGGTGCGGCTTTCATAAATAATATATTGTGAGGATGTGATTCTTTTTGTCCTGCCGGCGTAATCAATGTGAAGTGGGCGTTTTTCTGCAGAGTTAAAATATCTTTAGCTCCGTTGTAACCCATTCCTGCCTGAATACCGCCGATATACTGAATTAAAACATCAGCAATTGGACCCTTATAATCAACATAGCCTGAGATTCCTTCCGGCACCAGCTTGTCGTTGCTGTTGTCGAGCTGTCCGTATCGTTCTCTTGAAGCGGCGTTATCTTTCATTGCCTCTAAAGATCCCATACCGCGATACAACTTGACCGTCCGGCCCTGAATTTGGGTCTTCTCGCCGGGCGCTTCATCAGTGCCGGCAATTAAGGAACCGACCATGATTGTATTGGCTCCGGCCGCTAAAGCTTGAACCATATCACCCGAGTATTTAATTCCGCCATCAGCGCAAATCGTAACTCCTGTATGGCGTAAAGCAAAAGCGCATTCGAATATGGCAGTTAACTGAGGACAGCCGCTGCCGGCTTCTTTTCGGGTGGTGCAAATTGATCCGCCACCAATACCGACTTTGACAACATCGGCTCCGGCGCGTGCCAAACGTTTGGCTGCTGCCGGTTCAGTTACATTGCCTGCCATAATATCAATATGATGATAATTTTTCTTAATGAATCTGATGGCTCTTAGGACATTAGTAGTGTCGCCATGAGCGCTGTCTACCACCACAATATCAACTTTGGCTTTGCTTAGAATTTTCATTCTAATTTTTAAGTCGTTCATGTCTCCGGCTCCTACCGCGGCCCCAACCAGCAATCGTCCGGAAGCGTCTAATGAATAACCGCTTCCATTATTTTCCTGGTCAAGAATGCGCTCAACATCTTTACGCGTATAGATGCCTCTGAATTCTTTCTTCTTGTCAAAAAGAGGCAAAATGCTCTTGCCGCTTTGGTTAAGATATTCATAAGCTTCTTCTACGCTAATGCCGAAAGGAGCGGACTGTAAATCGGTGGACATGATTTCATGGATCTTTTCTTTGCGGTTTCTTTTGCCGCGGCGGAAATCCCTGTCAGCCACAATTCCAATTACTTTTCCTCGGTCGTTTATTACCGGGAAACTGCTAAAGGTATAACCTTTATCTTTTATCATTTTTTCCACGTTCTTAATTGTGTCATTTTCATTGACAGTAATTGGATCGGGAATCAAGGCATTAAGATAATATTTTACCTTGGTAACCATCTTGCCCTGTTCTTCAGGCGTCATGGCTTTATGAATAATGCCAAGTCCGCCATTAAGTGCCATGGCAATTGCTGTTTTGCTTTCGGTTACTGTGTCCATTGCCGCGCTCAGTATCGGATTGTTAAGCCTGATGCGGCGTGAAAAATTTGTAGCCACACTGGCGTCCCTGGGCAATACATTCGAACGGTTGGGCCGCAGTAATGTATCATCAAAAGTTATGGAGCGGTTTTCCCGCTTTAATCTCTTGAAGAATGCATCACTTCGGTAAACCGGCTTGCGTTTTGTTTTTGGCATTTCGCCCCCCCCTTGTTTTATGTTTTTTGTTATAAATTTTTAATGTGAATTGGCTTTACTCTAAAAGAAAAAGGACAAAAAGTCAATATAAGGACATTAGTTGACAAAAGCAGGGGATTGGAGGAATATTAAGAAAAATTAGCAAATTAACAATTTAAAAAATAGAAAGCCGAGAATGGAAAATGATTATTATATCACCAGTTGATGGCCATCTTCATGTTCGCGACAAAGAGATGCTGAAAAACGTATTACCTTATTCAGCTTCACAATTCGTCGCGGCAGTTATTATGCCGAATTTAGTTCCTCCGGTAGTAACTGCTTTTCAGGTTGACCAATACCGCAGGGAAATTATTTCCGGCCTAGCACCGGAGTTCAAATATTTTCAGCCCTATATGACTACTTACTTGACTGAGAATTCTGATCCCGCGGATATCCGCTTTGGGTTTATAGATAGGGTCTTTATTGCCGCCAAGCTTTATCCGCCTCATGGTACAACCAATTCGGACCAGGGCGTCGGAGATATTAAAAAAATATTTTCGGTCTTGGCTGTAATGGAAGAAATTGGGATGGTACTTTGCCTACACGGTGAAATGCCACCTAGTTCGAAAATTGATATTTTTGATAGAGAAAAAGTATTTCTCTATGAAAAATTAGAGCCCATTATACGCGAATTCCCAAAGTTAAAAATTGTAGTTGAACATGTTACGACCAAGGAAGCTTGTGACTTTGTCATTGAACATAATTTACAGGCCACCATCACGCCGCAACATTTGCTGTTTGACCGCAATGCTTTATTCTCAAACGGTTTGCAGCCTGATATATATTGTTTGCCGATATTAAAAAGAGATATTCATCTCCGGCGTATTCAGGAAGTAGTGAAAGCGGGCTATAAAAATTTTGGATTAGGAACCGATTCTGCTCCGCATCTGAAAGAAAATAAATATAAGCCATGTGGCTGCGCCGGAGTCTTTAGTGCACCGGTAGCTCATGAAGCTTATTATCAATTCTTTGTGGCAAATAAGATTGAACATTTATATCAAGCCTTTGCTTCGGATAATATGGCTAATTTCTATGGCATGGAATTACCGAAGAAAAAACTTGAAATAGCTCAGGTTGAAAACGGCTGGACCGTGCCGGATGATTTTCACAATGTCCGGCCGCTCTTTGCCGGGGAAAAATTATTTCACAAAGCTCAAATAATGATTTAGAAGGAGGTAATTATAATCATGAAACTGGGAAAAAATAATGTTGACTTTGGAAATTCTTTCATAGCTTCCGGCGGGCTGAATTTCTTTGGCGATGGCTGGAAGTATGATAAGTTGTTCAAACGCTTTGTGCCTGGTTTCAAAAAGGTGATTGAAGCAACGACCTTTGTCGCTAAAACCACAACCTTGGATAAACGCGATGGCAATATGCCATTGACCAAGGACCTTCAGCCCAAGGAGATAAAACCGCGCTGTATTAAGATTTATTTCTTTAAAGGCGCAGTTCTTAATTCCGTTGGTTTAAGCGGACCCGGCGCTCAGTCGCTTATCTATGAGCAGAAATGGCAGTACATTGAGAAACCTTTTTTCATTTCCTTTATGGCGCTGAAAGATAATGCAATCGGCAGGCTTTATGAAACCAGGCAATTTGTCGACATGTTGAAAAAAGAATTGCCTTATTTCTACGCTCCGATTGGTTTGCAGATCAATGTTTCATGTCCCAATACGAACCATGATACAAAAGAACTGTCTAAGGAAGCATTGGATATATTGAAAGTGGCTTCAGAGCTGGGAGTTCCCTTGGACTTGAAAATAAATATTTTCATGCGATCGGATACTGTCAAAGCGATAGAAGATAGCGGATTGTGTGATATGATTACGATCTCAAATACAATTCCTTTTGGAACGCCCGGTGTCGGCATTGATTGGAATAAATTCGGCAAAGGCGGAATTTCTCCCTTGAAAGACATCGGCGGCGGAGGTTTATCAGGAGCACCTATTCTGCCTTGCGTTTTAAAAAGAATCTCTGAATTGCGGCGCGATGGAATAAAGATGCTAATTAAAGGCAGTGGGGGGATTATGACAGCATCCGATGTTGATAAAATGAAATCAGCCGGAGCCAATGCCATTGAAATCGGAACGGTTTTAATGTTAAGACCCTGGCGCGCCTTGGCAATAATCAAAAGATCAAAACAAATTTTCTCTTAAAAAGTATAAACATTTCAAATGAGTCCTTGTAATTTCATAAGGACTCTTTTTTTTAACAAAAAATAATAAAAGGTATATACTGAAAGTATTATTATTAATTTAAAAATATGGTGTGCGATGGGAAGCGTGCTTCCGGCGTTTCGAGCTGTATTTACGGCTTGGGTTTGATTGGCGCCGCGGTGTATTATCTTCAGCAAGCCGATTCTTTTTGGATCGGTGTGTTGGGCTTTTTAAAGGCGATTGTTTGGCCTGCGATGCTGGTTTATAAACTGCTCGGCTTTTTGCAAATGTAGTTTTTCTGTTTTAGATTGACAGACTTATATATCTGTGTTATACTTAATTAAGTAATGCGCATATGAGGTTTGTGAACTAGTCGATTCAACTCAAACATATATCACTTTACGCTTTTATTCACTGAAGAAAAACCATGAAGGGTACAATCAAAAAGTTGACCGACAAGGGTTTCGGATTCATTTCCTCGGAAGGTCAGGAAAAGGATTTGTTCTTCCATAGCAACAGCTTGGTAGGCGTCCAATTCAACGAACTTCGCGAAGGCGATGAAGTCACTTACGAAGTGGAACAATCCGAAAAAGGCCCGAACGCCGTAAACGTTCAGCGCGCCTAAGACCTCAAGTCTAAAAAACACCCGTCCGCCATATGGCGGACGGGTGTTTTGTTAACGGCGAGCGTAACGCCGAGTATATGTTTTTCGAAAAGGTTTGCGCATTGTTCGGCGCGGGCCTGATTTCAGAGTGTCTTGAATAAAGGGAACGAATTTTGTCAGTTTAATGCTTTTTTTAATCAACCGTTCGATTGTTTGAATATCTCTTTGCTCGCGCGCGGTCGCGAAAGAAATCGCTTTGCCGCTTTGTCCGGCGCGGGCGGTACGGCCGATGCGATGGACATAATCTTCCGAACTGTCGGGCAGGTTATAATTGACGACCAATTCAATTCCGCTGATGTCCAGTCCGCGCGCCGCGACGTCTGTAGCGACAAGAATGCGGGCCGCTTTGGATTTAAAATTATTTAGGGAAGCGCGGCGCTGGCTTAGGGAAAGATTGGAATGAATTTCCGTTGCCTTATGTCCGAGCGAACGAAGTTTCAGCGCCAAGGCGCGCGCGCCGTGTTTGGTTCGAACAAAAACCAGAACCGAACCGTCGTATTGTTTTAAAATATCTTGCAGGTGATGCAGGCGCTCTTCATCTTTGATAATGAAAATTTCTTGATCAATCTGCGCGGCGGTTGTACCGGGCGGGGCGACTTCGATAGACACCGGCAACTTCATATAGTTGGCAGCGATTTTGACTATGGCGCTCGGCATGGTCGCGGAAAAGAGCATGGTTTGCCGTTCGCTCGGTGTTTGGGTCAAAATTTCTTTGATCTGCGGAGCAAAGCCGAGATCGAGCATCATATCGGCTTCATCAAGAACAAGCACCTCGACTTTATCGAGTTTGAATGTTCGGCGTTTGAGATGGTCAATCAAGCGTCCCGGCGTTGCAACAACGACGTGCGGGTTGCGGCGCAGTTTAACGAGCTGGCGTTCGATGGCTTCGCCGCCGATTAGAGCCGCCGTTTTAACGCCGAGGCTGGCGCCGATTTTACGCAGGCTGTCTTCAACTTGCAAAGCCAGTTCGCGGGTCGGCGCTATCACTAAGCCTATGCCCACTGTTTTACCAAGATGTTGCAACATCGGAATGCCGAATGCCAAGGTTTTGCCGGTACCGGTTTGCGCGATGCCGATGATGTCCTGTCCGCTCAAAGCGGCCGGAATTGTTTTGGCTTGAATCGGCGTCGGGATTTCAAGAGCTAGTTTCTCGAGCGCCTTAAGTATGTTTGGACTAATGCCCAAATCAGAAAATTTATTGATTGTATCTGTCATAATAAAAAAATAAGCGACCCCATATTCCCAAGGCCACTTACTTAATGACGGATGATGAAGTCTGTTATATCAGGGCAATGATAACATGTAAACCTGAATACGTCAATCTGCTCTCGGTAGTAAGCAAGTTCAGAACTCTGAACTGGAAAGCGATTGAGTTAGAATTATCGTTAATGGCACTGAAAGTCCCTCTTAAAATAGCCCAGAATTAAGGATTTTGCAATTTTCGATATGAAAAGGTATACTATAAGTAATCCGTTTATCGGAGGGGGATGTCCCGTAAGGGCATCGTAGATATCCAGCGCAAGCTGGATTTTCTATTTTATTAACAAATAAGCTTCCTGCCAAAACCATTTATACGCTTACCGACTGGGCAACGATAATTTTTTTGTATTTTAGCCACAATTTCTTTACAAAAGTTTTCGACTAAATCAGGTATTTTATCATGGCTGTGTAAAGTATCTAATTTTGTAGCAAGTGAAAGCAAGTCAGCAAACTCAAGTCCCGCAAGCATCTTATTTTTGGGTTTTATTTTGATTTCCTTAGAGGTCAAAAATTGTTGCACATAACCTTTACTACAAAAATAGGTTCCATTCTCGTAAAAATGTTGATATTCCTCTTTAAGAGGCTGATCTTCTGCCTTCCCCCGGGCCTCTGCTAAAACATCTCCTCGGCCCCCTTTTTCCTGTAGGCAAAAAACATATCTTTCCAATAGGACATTCATGCAGTAGTGGTATGGATGATATGCTGATTTTTGATAAGTTTGTAAATGTGATTTTTTATCTAAAACAACGGCGCATATTGTAAAGTCCATGTTATCTAATAACTCAAAAAGTTTATCGTTAAATTGTTTTTTAATGGCGGGGTCATTTAGCTTTACAAAATCGCCGCTTTTACGCACGATGTCTTCCTGATGCAGAATAGGAAGCTCATCAAGATCGCTTGCAATCATTCTTTTCATTGCTAAAAGCCCCGGTTGTAGGACCTCTACATTTTGTTTTTCACTGATAATAACCCCGGTCAATCCCAAATAGCGATGTTTTATATCATCATTTGATGAATAGTTATGAGTGCCTGATTCGTCAATGTATAATCTAAACTTTTTATCGTCCATATAGCTGAGTTTGAAATTATCTATCTCGGTAAATATCGCTGAGGGTTTTGCCTTCTTTAGTCCGCCACTTTAGCCAGCCATTACTCGAGTTTCCCTGTATTATATCCGAAGCGGCGCTTGGTGTATTAAATAAGCAATCTTTGACAAAGGTGTAGTATTTATCATCTAAAACAGCAATATAACCGTTATCCAAAAGGCGTTTAATCATTTTAGGGTTTTTCTCTTGGGCAGATTTACTATATTCAGTTTCCCGGACCGCAGTCGATCCTTGATAAACGATAAAACCTTCATTGGATATACGCCCAGTTGCCAAAGCTCCTTTGCCCTCGTTGTAGAAGAGGGGATTTTCGGCATCTTTAGCATCTTTTGAGATAATAGGCTCTAAGAAAGAATAGCCTAAGCTTGCCAAAAGGATTTTGAGATTTTCAAGGAAAACAGCCTGAGCCGCTACTTCTCGCTCGGGAAGCTGATGCTTGGTTGGTTGAGTGCTATTTTGAAGTGCGCATCGCCCCGCTTTAAGAGCTAATTCATGGCAAACATTTTCCAAGTAGCCTGCGTGGATTTTGGTAAAATTACTGTCCTTGCTCGAAAAGGCAATCGCCGTTTGCCAAAAATCCTTTTCGCTATGTTGGCAAACTCTTGTCCAAAAATTGCCCGCCTCGCCTACATACACTAAAGGCTTATTATCATCTTCTTCATTTTTGCCAATCAGAAAGTAAACCGAGGGTTTTGAAATCTCGGGTCTATTTTGAGCATCTTGTAATTTGTTCCTCGGGATCACTAACGCTTGGCCGGTCCAGTTGTCTATCTCGGCAGTTTTAAGGCCCGTTGGATCGCCTTCAATTAGGAAAATATGGATAGTTGTCGCAGGCATATTTTTAAGTCAATTTTTTTGGTCTTTTAACTTTCTTGGATTTTAGGGTCAGTTCTTTGAATTGTTGCTGATAGTATGGTTTATACAAAGACGGGAACTCAAGTCTTAAAAAGTTTCGGATTGGCGGATAATGGATAATCATCAAACGGTTGTAGAGAGCAGGGTATATCTTATAGCCACCCTTCGAGGTTTTTAGATTTTTTTCTTTGATAATATCTGATTTCAAAACCTTTTGCAGAATATCAAGATCATCAAGATAGAAACGAATAAAGAGCTTAAAAAGCGTTTCATAATGGGCGCTCCATGTGCACTCAATAAAATGTTTCAGATATTCACCGATATTAAACCGTATTCCAGTTTCAAGAAGTTTGAAATCACGCTTGCCGGAAGTTCTTAGCAAGATGTATTCTTTGCGCAATTCTTCGCTATCTTTTTTTAGGTATTTTTCTACGCCCTTAAAGTTGAAGCCACAAAGTGGGTTGGGGCAGACCTTCTTACTAAAAGAGAGGTCAAGGACATTCTTACAGTCCGGGCATTTTATATAATTTGGATAAAAAGTTTTCATAGCTCTTGTTGTATTGTGTCCCTGAGGGGATTTGAACCTCTAATTTCCCGATAGAAGCGGGGCAGTTTATCCAGTTAGCTTACAGGGACAAGAAAATACGCCGCTTAAGAAAGCGGCTTTTTGTTATCTTCTTGGATGTAAGCGAATAAACATTTGGGTATAGAAAAATTATATAATTTATTGTAAGCTAATGTAAAGCAAAGTATAAAAATGACAAAAGACGAAATAGCCAAAAATACACTTTCCGCCTTGGAAAGCCAATATAAATTAACTCTTGAACAGCTTGACAGTTGGGGCTTTTTTCGTAATGTAGCAGAATACGCCAAGCTTGCCCAAGCCTGCGCTCCCAGTAAAGAGCTTGTAAGATTTTTAGTGGGCCAAAGCGAACAGGCTCGACAAGTTCAAAGGGCCTTAACGAGCACGGCATCTCAAGAGCTCGCTCAAACGGTTATGAAGATGAACCGTATTGCAGAAACCGTTGGGCAACAGACAGCACCTTTGCGACTTGCACTCAAAGAAATGAATGATACTATAAGCGGGAAGATACTTTTTTCCGAACGATTATCCGGCCTTCAGAGCACGCTTTTTGATGTCGCACGTCAATTCAAAGAAATGGGAATTGCGGATAAGCTTAAAGAGTTTCACGATCAACAAGAAAGAATGAAAACAGTTTTTGGAAGTTACACCTTTTCTCCCGCTTTGGATAAATTAGAAATTGAAGAGAAAAAATTGAGCCGACGAGAGCAGGTAGAGCCATGGGGCGCATGGGGCAAGTTGCCCTTTGTCGAGCAAATGGTTTTTGACCCCGAAGTTCTTGCAGAAGAGTATAAAGCCGAGGTAGAAGAAGATCCAAGTAAAGAATGGGATTACCTTAATTTTCGAGGCGTATGGGGTGAGATTGAGGGAATTAGAGAGGGTAAGATAGCGGATAGCGATGCAATATACTTTAGGCGCTCGGATTTTCAAGTGATTTTACAGAGAGTTCATGTTTTTTTCAAAAACGAATTACTTAAGATAGCCGATAGCAAACCCGAAGCAATTCCCGCAAAAGAACAAAGTCTTTATTTTGATGATAATAAAAGTATTCTTTTATTTGCGGGTAGAGAAATAAAAATAGCTAAGCGTAGCCAAAATGATGCCCACGAACTCTTGCGGACAATCTTTAAGGATAAAAACAAGGAGTGGAATACCGATGAGATACTCGAGGACTGGAACTTTGATTTTAATGAACCACGGGATAAACGAAAATCCCGACAAAAGAAGGTGTATTACGCTGGTAAGTCTGCTAACAAGATTATAGCTGTTGAGACTGGTATTCAAGATTTTTTGGTAGTTACTACAAAAAAAATTACTATAAACACTCAGTATTTAACGGATTAAAAGTATACAAACATTTGTATACGCACTGCTTGATAATCTGAGGGCATTACGCTCTCAGATTTTTTATGTCCGAAAAAATGCAAAGACAAACTAATATCGAGCCGGGCCAAGAAGATGATCGTTTTGATTTTGAGGCTCGGAATAATCTTGTTGGGTTTTATGACCTGCTTCTTAAGATAGACAAGCGGGTAAATCCGCAATTTTATGAAATAAAGCCAAAATATGATTGACACAATTATACTTTCAATTCCCCGGCCCAAGACGATTGAGTTAGACTTGCGAATACAGGGCGTTGGATTATGGGGTTTGCAATCTCGTGCTAAGGGATTTGAAAAATACATTCGTAATCCCTCGATTAACGACAAAAAGACCGGGCTTTATTTTCCTCGACTAACTGGCATTAAACGCACAATGCAGGGCAACGCCGCAGGCCAAACTCTTAAAATTGAGTTTTCGGCTCCTAAGCTGATCTATAAAAATAACCTTGACGAGCTTGAAGAAAACGATTTTGATAGACTTGTCCAAACACTTGGTGATCGCATGAAACGAATGGGTATAATTGTATCTCGAGAAGTCCTTGAGCAGGCAAGCGTAACGGCTGTTCACTATTCAAAAAATATAGTTTTGTCCGGGGGCTACACTTCTCAATATGTTTTATCAGAATTGGGAAAAATTAACTTAGCAAAGCGTTTTGATTTGACGCGAGCTCGCTATATGAACGACGGCCAAAGTATCACGCTCTATACAATCGCTCATTCGCTTATTCTTTACGATAAAATTGCCGACTTAGTAAAACCCGATAAAAGAGCGATAGACAAAGAACAGGGTCCTTATCAGAGGAGCTTATTTGAAAGTTTGGAAAAGCAAGACGAGGTTTTGAGATTTGAAGTAAGGCTTAGCAAAAAGCAGAAACTCAATCAAGTATTTGCCAAGCTCGGGTATGGCACGCACCCGACTTTTAGACAAGTGTTTATGCTTGAAAAGAGCTTGGCGGTAATGGGCGATTATTGGCAGTCAATGATAAAAGGATCGGCCACGGCTCTTTTCGCCTATTCCCTAACGGCTAAAGACTTACTCAAGCAAATACTGATTGCCGATAATACGCTGAAACCGAAACAAGCGCTCTACTTAACTGGGCTTTTACAAACGGGCAAAGAGGGGAACGGCTTAAGAGAGGCTCGGACAATACTCGTCAAGTATGGCAACGATCGAACATGGTATCGGATTATGGATGACTATAAGGCAATTTCTGAACGGTTATCTATCTTACGGCCGAGGGATTGGCTTGAGCAAATAAGCAATCAATTAACTAATTATAAAGCTTTTCAAACAGAGAGGTTGTCCACTTGCCCTGTAAAGAAAAGTCAAGTAAAATGTAATCATTACGAATATGACAAATAAACCTTCCAAGAACAGCGTAAAATCAGGCGAAGCTTTTTATACAGCCGAGGAATTGGCTCGAGAGCTTAAGGTAAATATAATGACGATTTACCGCTATATAAAAAGAAAGAAATTGCGAGCGTATAAAATTGGCAAACAGTTTCGCATTGATAAAAAAGAGTTTGGTATATTTTTAAGACACGCTAGTACTAAATAAATATGGATACTCAGTTGATAAAAAAATACTTGGATCGTCAAAAAGTTAAAGCTGTTGAGCTTTATGATTTTGATGCAAAAAAAGTAAAGTATTCAGAAAAAATTACAGGTTGGAAGATAGATAAGTTTAGAGGCGAAGAGGAAATTGTGAGATCTTATATTCTTGCAAAACTCGTAAATGAACTCGGATATAAGCTTGAAAACATTGAGCTTGAGAAACATTATGATATTGGAAGACCAAAGGTTAACAAACCGAGGATTGATGTGATCGTTAAAGATGATACCGGCAATGTCTTTTTGTATATAGAATTGAAATGTTTAGAAGACTACGATAAAGACAAGGATGAAGTAATAGAAAAACAATTGTTTAATCTTGCATCGCAAGAACAAGGTCAAGGAAAGAAGGTCAAATATCTGGTTTTATATTCAATAGAGATAATCAATGATGAAATAAAAGATAAATGTGTTCTCATTGATTATCAAAAGTTCACCTCATTTGATCAATGGAAAGAAATCCGAGATTTTGCTGATGAGCTCCCCGAACGATATGAGCGAGCTCAAAAGGAGCCATATATAAAAGGAAGTGAGAAGGATTTAGAAAGCAATTTTTCTCATTCTCAGCTAGATGCACTGAGAAAAAATCTTCATAATGTGCTTTGGGGCGGCGGTGGAACTGATGATAACGATGTTTTTTCTTCACTGGTAAACATTATATTAGCAAAAATACAGGACGAAAGCGAAAAGAAGAAAGGAGAAAAATACGATTTTCAAATACTTTCATATAAAGATGGAGAGAGCTTTGAAAGCAACGAAGAGTTATTCGAACGAATAAACGCTTTATACAGAAGAGCCTTGAAGGATAGACTTAGTATTGACGATGTAAAGATAAAAAAATCTTTTGTTGTTGATGAAAACAAGTTTTCTCTTAATAAATTAAAATATGCGGTTGCTGAACTGGAACGATTTTCCTTTATAGAGGGGAAAAATAGCGTAGATGGCAAAGATATATTAGGAGACTTCTTTGAGGGCATTGTCAGCACGGGCTTTAAGCAAAGTAAAGGCCAATTCTTTACTCATATAAATGTAGTAAAGTTCTTGTTGTGGGGTTTGCAGATAGATAAGTTAGCGATAGATAGTATTAACAAACAACAGCAAATACCTTATTTGATAGACCCAAGCGCCGGTAGCGGGACATTCTTGATTGAGTATATGAAGTTCATTACTCAAAATATAAAGCACCGCTTTAATGATCAGATAGAAACCTCTCATAACATACAAAGAAAAATACAATCATGGTTCTATCCTGATAATTTTGAGAATAAATGGGCGGAAGAATACATTTACGGAAGTGATATTAACTTTAATCTAGGAACTTCTGTCAAAGTAAACATGATATTACATGGAGACGGATCGGCTAATTTCTTTGTTAAAGATGGTCTGTTATCTTTCAAGCATTATAAAAATGTTTTAGCTACTACAACGCAAGATAAGATGTATGACAATAAGGATGTGAATGCTCGTTTTGATGTGGTCGTTACTAACCCGCCTTTTAGTGTTGATCTAGACAATGACACAAAGAAAAGCATAAAAAATGACTTTATTTTTGGAGAGAAAAAGAACTCCGAAAATCTATTCATTGAAAGATATTATCAATTGCTTAAACCGAATGGACGATTGGGTATAGTTTTACCCGAAAGTGTTTTTGATACTACTGAAAATAAATATATAAGACTTTTTATATATAAATACTTTAAGGTAAAGGCAGTTGTTTCTTTGCCTCAAATTACCTTTGAGCCCTTCACTAGCACTAAAACAAGTTTACTTTTTGCTCAGAAGAAAACAAAGGCAGAAATTGAAGAATGGAACACGCTCTGGACGAAATATACTAATGAATGGAATAGCATTAAGACAAGAGCTGAAAATCTCGTTAAGATTTACTGCGAGGGGAAAGATCGAACAAAGTTTCCCTCTATCAAGAGCATATCATTAGAAGATGAGAAAAAAATACTTATTAAGATCCTCAAAAATTATATTGAAAGCGAAGATAAAAAATTATCTTCAAAAGAGCTGTGTCTAAAATATAAGGATGAGCTAGTTGAGCTTTGCAAATATGATAATGATACAAAGGATGTATTCGGGTTCGTTAATACTTGGTGGGTATTTGGAGAAGTTGCTCAAGAGTTAAACTATAAGATTTTTATGGCCGAAGTAGGTAATGTCGGCTATAAGCGGACAAAGAGAGCTGAGAAAAAATTACCGAACGAATTATTTAGGCTTAATGAAAAGAATGAGGTCATTGTAGATGATGGGATTAAAAAAACAGCATTGGACTTTTTAAGAACTTTAGAATGGGATTAAACCTATGCCTCTAAGTCAATTTCTAACTGATTTCAAAGAGATATCAAAAGAAAAGTCATTTAGAAATGATGTGGATTTTTCTCATTTCCAAAATGATTTTTTAGTTGATAATTTTTATTCATTTCGAGAGTTATTCAGTTTCGCTAAAGAAAATAAAGTTAATTTAGAAGATATTGATGAAGATTTTTTCTATTCTGAAATTACTAATGTAACAAAGAATGGAGAAGTAAATCCAGTCAAATTGAACTTAACAATCCGAAAAGAAGAGGATAACGACTACTATAAAAAAATTGATAAGGGCGATATTATCAAAGTAAAGCAAGGAGAGATCCTCTTATCAAAGGTTAGGCCAAATCTCAAAAAATATGTTTCGGTTGATAGTGAAACACAAAATTATTATTTTACTTCCGCCTTTATTCATTTGATCCCAACAAAGCTTAATAAAATACTTTATTATGCCTTGAGAACCGTTTTTTTTGAAAATCTTATTGCTATTTCGAGACAAGGCAAGGGATACCCTACATTAAAAGAAGATGATTTTTATTCATTAAAGTTTGATAAAAAAATCATTGATAAATTATCAAAGAAAGAGAGCGAGCTTACGGGATCTATAAATGAGATTGAGGGTAAGATAAAGAAATTAAAAATAACAGTAGTAGACCCACAGAGAATTATAGATGATGTTTTTATTAAAGAGTTTGGTTTTAATGAAAATAAGTTCACAGAGCTTAAGAGTATAAAGGTTTTTAACTTAGGGTTGTCTGATTTTTCTGATAACATTGACTTGAGGAATAGTGTTAAGTTTCATAGAAAAGCCGGTGCTTTTGTAATTGAAGAACTAAAAAAAATTACTAACAAGAAAATAAAGCATTTTCTCGATGGGCAAATCGTTTTAGGGTCCAGTGTTTCCCCGTCAGATTATGATATAAACGGAGACCATTTTTATTTATCCATGGCTAACATTAAGAATTGGAAGTTCGAAGAGGAGGATGCAAAGCGAGTATCATTAGAATACTCTAATATAAATCAGCAAAAGACCGTTAAGAAGGACGACATAATAGTTGCGCGCTCCGGCGAAGGAACAATTGGTAAAGTGGCTATAATTGATGACGAAAACTTAAAGGCTGTATTCGCTGATTTTACCATGAGAATTAGATTAAAGAATTATAATTCCTTATTCGCATATTTTTATTTTAGGACTACTTTCTTCCAATATCTTATTGAAATCAATAAAAAAGGTTTGGGCAACAACACAAACATTTTCCCTAACCAAATACAGGAATTACCACTTCTTAATATCCCTCTGTCTAGGCAAAAAGAAATAGTAAAAGAAATTAAAACGGAGCTAGATAAGCAGGAAGAAACATTAAGGAAAATAGATATTGAAAGACAAAAAATAGATGAGCTTATACAAAAAGCCGTTGAGTAATTAAGGACATTACACTTATTGTGGCCGATTACTTTATAAATCCATGAGAACTAAACTACTCCAATTACTAAGAACACTGGAACAAGAAGATGCTTTTAGGGTTGAGTATACAGAATATACAGAAGGTTTTGAGTGCGAATACGCAATCGTAGAGTTCATTGAGTTTCCTAATTTTCGTTTAGTTATCAATAAAATAACCGAAAAAGAAAAGATCCCGGATAACAGTATTAAAGCTGAGCTCAAAAGAATGGAAGCAGATGGACTTGTTATGATCGGAACTCAGCAAGGTCTGAAAACAGCAGAACCTCATGGTAATGCTCCTCAATATGACAGCTTTGATTTTACTTGTGAGAGCGTTGTTTTGACAACTCGGGGCAAGAGTAATTGGCACTACTTTCTACACCAAGTGAAAGAAAATCCACTCTCAACTATTCTCTCTATCGTGGCAATTATAATTTCAATCTTTGCGTTTTTTCTATGAAGGCTATAATACTCGCACGAGTATCAACTGAAGATCAAAAAGAAGCTGGCAATTCATTGCCTGCTCAGGTTGCCCGTCTTGAAAGTTATTGCCAGCGCAAAGGATTTGAGGTCGTGAAATCTATCAGTTTTGATGAGAGCGCCTATAAATCAAAGCGTCGTCAGTTTGATGAGATTGTCGAATATATAGAGCAGTCAAAAGAAAAGATTGCAATTTGTTTTGATAAGGTAGACCGAATGTCTCGTAATGTTTTTGATAAGAGAGTGGCGGTTCTATATGAAAAAGCTCTCTCCGGAAGCGTAGAGCTTCATTTTGTTTCAGACGGTCAGATAATCAACGCCGAAATCTCGGCCGCTGAAAAGTTTAATTTTAATATGACCTTAGGTTTAGCTAAATACTATTCCGATGCTATAAGCGACAATGTAAAAAGGTCATTTGAAATTAAGCGCCGTCGAGGGGATTGGACCGGAAGAGTTCGCATTGGTTATATGCATATTCTTAATGATGAAGGAAAAAAAGATATTGTCATTGATCCGCAACGGGCTCATTTAATACAAAAACTTTTTGAGCTTTACGCAACGGATACTTATTCAATAAAAACATTGCGAACTGAAATGATTAGATTGGGCCTTCGCACGCAAGACGGCAATGAGCCCGGTATAAGCAACATTGAAAAAATCCTCAATGATACTTTTTATTATGGTATCGCCAATTCGCCAAAGCATGGAAAGTATGAGCATCGGTATCCGCCCTTAATCATTAAAGATTTATTTGATAAGTGTCAGTCAATCCGAAAAGGCCGGAAACAAAATGTTATTTTCAGCTCTCAGGATTTTATATTCAAAGGATTGCTTCATTGTAAAAACTGCGGTTGTTTAATAACGGCTGAAAAGAAAAAAGGGAAGTTTATTTATTACAGTTGCACTAATGCCAAGCATACTTGCAAGCGGGTTTATATACCCGAAAAAGAGCTTCTAAAGCCCGTGTATGAGGTTTTAGATGCATTTCAGGGCATTACAGATAAGATGCAAGAGAAGGTCGTTAATGAGCTGAGGCAAGTTAATGAGGCCGAGGTTACTTTTCATGATCACGAAATAAAGCGCATACAAGCAGACTATAACGCCACGCAATCCAAACTGGATAATCTTTTTGATCTTCTTTTGGAAAAGAGTATTACTAAGCCGGACTATGACAAAAAATTAGAAGAGCTTAAGGATAAACAGGCTCGCCTCGGCATTGAACTTGAAGAACATACACAAGCCGATTACAACTATAAAACTACCGTTTCTACTATCTTAAACATCTCACGCCGAGCGAGAGATATTTTTGATAGTTCTGAAATCGGCGAAAGAAGGGCTTTACTCGGTTTTCTACTTCAGAACCCTGTTGTAGAAGATAAAAAGCTTTTATTTACGCTAAAAAATCCGTGGAATGTAGTGTTGCAATTAGCAACCACTACCCGTTGGCTCGGGGACAGGGATTCGAACCCCGATAGCCAGGACCAAAACCTGGAGTCCTACCTTTAGACGATCCCCGAATGTACTTTTCTAATCTATAGATTTTTCGGCCTTTTGTCAAAGTTTGCTATAATGGGAAAGTATTTTAATCCTTCTATTATCTTATGAATTTTTATAAACATATTGCCGCTTGGAGCTTCGCAGTTATTATCAGCGTCGGCGGAGGACTGATTGTTAGCGATTTAGCCCTTAATTCCGGCGTCGTTGCCGATAGCCTGAGACTTGACGATCAGGAGGCGACAATACGCGCTATCAATAAAACAATTCCCGGTGTGGTCAGTATCAATGTTTTTGAAAATGCGACCGTTGAAATATTTGATGAAGCAACCGAAACCAGCCGATTCGAAGAGCAAAACATCAAGCGAGGCGCCGGTAGCGGTTTTTTGATTTCCGCCGACGGTTTGATTTTAACCAATAAGCATGTCGCTTCGGCAGGCGCTGAGGGCAAAACCGAATATAAGATAATCTTACATTCCGGCAAACAATATTACGCGCAGTTGATCGGTAAAGATCCGATTGCCGATTTGGCGATTTTAAAAATTTATGATAAGAATTTGCCCTTTCTCGAACTCGGCGATTCAAATAAGCTGACCCCCGGTATGAGCGTCATAGCCATTGGCAATGCGCTCGGTCGTTATGATAACAGCGCGACCAAGGGTATTGTCTCCGGTTTGGGTCGCAGCCTGCTCGCTTCGGGCAATAACGGCGAAATGGAAAATCTGCAAAACGTTATTCAAACCGATGCTCAAATCAATTTCGGAAACTCCGGCGGACCCTTAATTAATCTTGAAGGCAAGGTTGTTGGCATCAATGTCGCCAAAGATGAAGGCGGCGAAAGCCTCGGCTTTGCAATCCCGATCAATGAAGCCAAGCCGGTTATTACCAGCGCTCGCACCGTAGGCAAGATTATTCGCGCCCGACTCGGCGTTCGCTATATCATCATTACTCCGGAAATGGCCGAGGAGCGCGGCTTGCCTCGTACTAGCGGCGCCTTGTTAGAACCCGGCGACGATGGAGGTCCGGCGGTCTTTGAAGCTTCTCCCGCTAGCGTCGTTGGCTTGCAGGCCGGAGATATTATTTTCGAAGTTGACGGCCGCAAGATTGATGAGCGTTTGCCTCTGCAGTCATATATCAGCCAATTCAGCCCGGGCAAAAAACTAGGTTTGAAGATTCAGCGCGGTTCGGAAATATTTACCAAAGTCGTTACTTTGGATGAACTAAAATAATATGAAACGCTTTGATGTAGTTACGGTCGGCGGCGCAACCGAAGATATTTTTTTCACGGTTGATGATTACGTCATGATTGATAATGCCAAAGATCCATTGCGCCAGAAATTGGTGGGTTTTGAATACGGTTCGAAAATCGGAGTTAGCGAGACGCAATCTGCTTTCGGGGGCGGCGCCGCAAATACGGCAGTTTGTTTCTCCCGACTCGGCAAAAAAACCGCCGCCATTATCGCCCTTGGCCGCGATGAGCGGGGCCTTAGGATGATTGAAAATTTCAAAAAGCACAAAATCGATTGCCAGTGTTTGGAAAAAACCGATAAGCCGAGCGGCGTTTCCTTTGTTTTGAAAACTTTGGACGGAGAACATGTTTTGTTTACGCACCGCGGCGCCAATGACCGCCTTCTAATCAATAAGACGGCGCGCAAAGCATTGGCTAAGGCCAAGCGAATTTTTATGACCTCTTTGACCGGAAATTGGAAAACAATTGCCGCCCAAGTTTTTGACAGCGGTCGGCCGATTGCTTGGAATCCGGGAAGAGCTCAGCTCGCCTCGGGTTTTAAATCTCTGAAGCCCTTTTTAGAAAAGACCGATATTTTAATATTGAACAAAGATGAGGCAATCGAATTGCTTTTGTCCCATCCCAAAGAAAACGGCGATAATGAAGCAAGTTCATATCTATTGAAAAAAATTCATTCCTTCGGGCCGCGTTTGGTGGTAATTACCGAAGGTGCGCGCGGCGCCTGCGCCTATGACGGGAAAAAAATATATAAGCAGGGGATTGTTAAGGTCAAGGTCGTGGACACTACCGGCGTGGGCGATGCTTTTGGTTCGACCTTGGTTGCCGCTTTGGATTCGGGATTGACGATAACGCAAGCTTTGCGCGCCGGCATGAAAAATACCGCTTCGGTTTTAACTAAACCCGGCGCCCAAAACGGTTTACTCGGCGCCCGTCAGCTCGGTCTATAAAAGCTATGCCAGAATTGCCAGAGGTAGAAACCGTTGCCAATGATTTGAATCAGTATTTGCGCGGTAAAATAATTGCTCGCCTGGAGTTGATTGGCAGACATTCTTTGGTAAAAAATTCTTGGCCTGATTTTAAAAAATCGCTTCAAGGCAAAAAAGTTTTAAAAGTTTATCGTCGTGCCAAAATGATCGTAGTCGCCTTGGAAAGCGGCTATTTATTGTTTCATCTGAAAATGACCGGTCAGCTGATTTATGTTTTGAAAAAATCATTGGTTGCCGGAGGACATCCGATAGCCTCGACCGGCGTTGCGGTTCCCAACAAGTTCACCCGTTTGATTTTCCATTTTAAAAACGGCGGAGTTTTATATTTTAACGATATACGTAAGTTCGGTTGGGTCAAATTTTTAAAGAATGAGGCCTTTGAGGCTTTGGACAAAGCGACCGGACTCGAACCCTTGAGCAAGGAATTTACATTCAAGCGCTTTGAAGAAATTTTACAACGGCGTTCAAGAACTTCCCTGAAGGCCGCTTTGTTGGATCAAAAACACCTGGTCGGTTTGGGCAATATTTATGTTGATGAAGTGTTGTACAACGCCGGTCTTTCTCCCAAGCGTTTGGCGGGCAGTTTGAAAGAAAAGGAAAAAATTAAATTATTCAAAGCCATACCTTTGATTTTAAAAAAATCAATTGCCCGTCGAGGCACTACTTTTAGCGATTTTCTTGATGCTCAAGGCCGTCAAGGCGGTTTCGCGGCTTTGCTTAAAGTCTATGGCCGAGCTTCGCTGGCCTGCCCGCGTTGCGGAGCGCCAATCATTAAAAGCCGCTTGGCCGGACGGGGAACGCATTGGTGCAAAAATTGTCAGAAATAAACAAGACTTGTATAATAAAAGCATGCTTAGACTGACATTGGGAATAATCGCCTTATTGGGCCTGACGGTTTTTTTGCCATCGGCTGTTTTGGCGCAAGGCGCCGGCCCGAACGATCCGCCGGGCGGTAATAATCAAATTGTTTCGCGCGACGCAATCGGTTTGCGCATTGTTCCCAACCCGGAACATTTTTCGCCCTTGCAATGGTATAACAAAAACATCACCGTCAAAGGCGCCCCGCAATCTTTGATGGTTGACGGCTATGAAGCTGTGCGTGACGGACGAACGGTTTATGTTAACGCCGCTAAGATTTTGCGAGTCAATCGTTGTATAACTAATCCGGCCATAGTTTGTCAAAACGACAATCAATGCGGCCAAGGCAATCCCAGCGAAACGCGCGCGCCTGAATTTTTAGTACCGACGGCTTATGCGGCAGGCGAATGTCAGGCTTCCAGTATCCCGGAACTCTACACTAACATTTATATCATTTCTTATAACCAGGATCCCGAGGCCGCGACGACCGATATTTTCGGTCAACTGTTACAATATTGGAAATTCAATATCGACGTTAAAAATTGCAGTTTGACTGTTACGCAAAGTTGCGGCGACGGCGCCAATGAAGGAAGCGACGGCTGTCCCAATGGCGAAGTTTGTCAGCCGACCGGCTATTGCAGTCAGAATCCCGAGCAGGCCTGTGTGATTGATTCCGATTGCGGTCAGGGACAATATTGCAACAGTAAAAAATCCACTATCATCCGCGACACGAGGCGTTTAGCCGACTTGCGCGATGTTAAGGACCGTCTTGAAAACTACAATACTATAGTACGGCGCTATCCGACTTTGGAAAATGGAACTTATTTAACCAATCGTACGATTTCGACTTGGCCGAGCTGGGAAGCAACCTTTGGTACGACCCTCGGCTCGCCTCTGCCAAGTGATCCTATTAATAAACTCGGCGCCTGCCCTGGTTATGAAGCCGCAACTTGTTGGAATGAAAATACCAAGCGTTTTGGAGGAACGCCCGATCCTTTGACTTTGCCGCCCGGCTCAAAAGCTTATTATTATCAATACAAGGCATCCAATAACAGTTTCAGCTTCTGCAGTATTATAGAGTCCGGTTACATTCAGGCCAAGAGCCCGAATTCGCCCTACTGCGCGACAGGACAGGTTTGTAATCGCAATTGTTCCGGCCGGCAGTGCGGTGACGACGGTTGCGGCGGAACTTGCGGAACTTGCGGACAAGGCAGAGTATGCCAAAGCGGCATCTGCCGCTCTGACGGAACCATCCAACAAGAAGAATAATTAGACAATCAGATAGTGTCCCAATAAGGCGATTATAAAACCGATAGCAGCTCCGACCAGGAGCTGTTTTGGCGTGTGGCCGACTCTTTCTTTTAGTATCGGATAAGAATCGTCGATGTAGGAGTCGTCTCCTAAGTCGCCGACCAATTCATTAAGTACTTTGCCCTGTCGTCCGATATATTGTCTGATGCCGACGGCATCGCGCAAAGACAAGAGAGTGAATAAGGCCGCTATGGCAAATTGCGCCGAATCAAAGCCGAGGCGCAGAGCGATAATTGTCGATAAAGAAATAGTTATTGCCGCGTGGCTAGACGGCATGCCTGAATATGCCACCAAACTGCGCAGTTTCCAAGCCAGCTTGTTTTGCGGAATAAAAAACTTGCTGAGTTGAGCGACGCTGACCGCGACAATTGGAACTATAAGGTAGATATATGACATATGATATACTATTCAGTATAGCATATGAATATAGTCATCCGCGCGGGCGGCAATGGAACAAGGCTTTGGCCACTTAGCCGCCGTAGCGCCCCCAAACAATTTCAAAATATTATCGGCGCCGAGTCCATGCTTCGCCAGACTGTCAAAAGAATACGTCCTTTGGTTTCGGATAAGGAATTATGGGTTACTGTTAACCGCGCTCTTTATGAAGCCAAAGCCTCAGAACTCGACGCAGTCGCGCCTGAACAGTTGATTATCGAACCTGAGGCGCGAAATACCGGACCGGCCATTTGCCTCGAAGTTTGCCGACTCGAGAAATCTTTGCCGCTCGAGACCGTCGTCGCCTCTCTGCCGTCAGACGATTATATTTCCGATGAAGAAGCTTTTCGAGATTTGTTAAAAGCTTCTGAAATATTTATAAAGGAGCATCCCGATTATATTATCGCGCCTGCCGTTAAGCCGGATTATCCGGAAATCGGCTACAGCTATCTGAAGGCCGGCCAGCAATTACTGGATGGCGGCCAAGAAGCGATGTTCGCCGTGGCTGATGTAATTGAAAAACCGAACCGCGACTATTGCGAAGAATTAATTGAAAGCGGACTTTATTATTGGCATACCGGTATGTATGTTTGGCGGCTCGGTCGTATCCTTGAATTGTTTGAAAAGTATCAGCCGCGCATGCTGGCCCTTTGTCGAGAACTTGTTGATTGTCAGGACGAAAAGAAACAAGAAGAGCTGTATAGCGGATTGGAAAAAATGTCTATCGAATCGGCAATCACGCATCGCTGTGAAACGATTGCCATGAGCGTTTCCAACCGAGTCGGCTGGAGCGATGTTGGAAAATGGCCGGCGGTCAAGCGCTTGAGCCAAAGCGGTTCATCTGATACAGTGGCCCTAGGCCAAGCCTTTTTTCATAAGAGCTCAGAGTCCTTGGTTTATAATAAATCCGACAAGAAACTAGTTGTTTTGAACGGCGTTAAGAATATTGCCGTTATTGAGACTGATGACGTTTTACTGGTGTCAGATCTCGAAGCGACCGAGGATATCAAAGATATATTGGACGAGCTGTCAAAAAATGGACAAACAAAGTATTTATAAAATGAAAAAACTTATTATTTTAATTGCCATCGTGATCGTCGCCGTTGTCTGGTATCAGTCAGCGCTCGCTTCACGTTCGAACAATAAGGAGCCGCTGACTTTTTCAATTGAATCGGGGCAGGGGACTTCAACTGTAGCCAATCGACTCGAGGAAGAAAAGTTGATTGGCTCATCTTTGGCTATTAAAATTTATTTTTATCTTCATAAAGATTTAACTATAAAAGCCGGCGATTACCTGATAGAACCAAAAACCAAAACCAGAATTTTGATTGCAAAATTATCCGAGGGAGAGGTGGCTGATAATGAAGTTTCGGTTTTGATTCGTGAAGGCTTGACCGTAAAAGAAATGAACGAGTATTTGAAAAAGGAAGGCTTTATGAAAGACGATAGTTTTTTAACAGCCGCGGCACAATACGAAGGCTATTTATTTCCCGACACTTATCGGATGTATAAAGATTTTACGGCTGATGATTTAGTTGAGAAGATGCGCGCCAACTTTGAGAAAAAGCTGACCAGCGATTTGCGCGCCGCTATGGATGCTTCCGGCCATAAACCCGAAGATATTATTATCATGGCTTCAATCTTAGAAAAAGAAGTCCGTACCGAAGAGGAAATGAAAATCGCTTCCGGATTGTTTTGGGATCGTTTAAAAGTCGGACAAGCCCTGCAGTCCTGCGCGACCTTGGCCTTTATTCTCGGCGTTAATAAACCGCAGTACAGTTACGAAGATACGCAAATCAAATCCCCATATAATACTTATCAGCACCCGGGTCTTCCGCCCGGACCGGTTTCCAATCCGGGCTTAAGAGCGATTAAGGCCGCGATTTACCCGGCCAAGACAGATTATAATTACTTTTTGGCTCGGCCCGACACCGGGGAAACTGTCTTTTCTGTAACCCTCGAAGAGCATAATGCCGCAAAGGCTAAATACTTAAAATAGCCATGTTTTATAGGGACTTGACAAATATTTAGATTCGTGATATAGTTTTTTTATCGAAACTGAATTCGATATCTTTACAAGAATTTATAGATAATCATCACTATCTAAAAAGTGGATGATCTCAGGGATAGGGTGGTAATCTAGCATTAAATTCTTTAAGGATCTGGAGAAACGGTTCGTGTTTAAGCTGTACTTAGTAAAAGCATCGAACCCACTGAGGGACACTGTCTGTCAAAAAGACGATTCTGCTAAACCATTTGCTAAGTAATGGTTTAGTACAAGAAACACAAGCTGCGTATTGTATTTTCCAATAAAAAGGAAAACTACGCAGCTTTTTCCTTTCTTGACACTTTTACGGGCTTTTGGTAATATGATTTTGTCCTAGACAGCAGGCAAACACTAAGACCTGCCGAGACAATACTCAAGCTTTTCTGCTTATTATTTCGTCTGGGACCTAAAGGTCGCAGTTTTTTTATTTTATAAAGACAGTATGCCAAAAACAAAGCAACAGAAACAGGAAATATCGCGTGATTTGAAAGAACGTTTGGCTAAGGCTAAGTCCGTGGTTTTCACCAGCTTTACCGGTTTAACCGTTAAAGAGAATGAAACCTTACGAACCGAGCTAGTTAATGAACAAAGCGAATATTACGCCGCTAAGAAGACTCTTCTCGAGCGCGCTTTGAAAGAAGCCAATATCGAAATTGGTGATAAGACGCTGGATGGTCAGGTCGCGGTTACCTTCGGTTATGCCGATGAAGTCGCTCCGGCCAAGATTCTGTCCAAATTCATTAAGGGTTCTGACGGCCGCCTCAAGTTTTTAGGCGGTATCTTAGAGGGCAAGTTTCTTGATGCGACGAACGTCGCCGCTCTGGCTACTCTGCCTTCAAAGGAAGAGCTTTATGCCAAAGTTGTCGGTTCTATCAACGCACCGGTTTCCGGTTTCGTAAATGTCTTGGCTGGTAATCTACGCTCACTAGTGGGTGTTTTGTCCGCCATTCAAAAGACCAAATAATTATTTATATTAAATATAAACCTATGTCAGAAGAAACAAAGTCAGAAGTGGCTGTTCCGGAAAAGTTCAAGTCACTTGTTGAATCGATTGAAAAAATGTCGGTTCTTGATTTGGCCGAATTGGTCAAAATTCTTGAAGAAAAGTTTGGCGTTTCCGCCGCCGCCCCGGCCATGATGATGGCCGCCGCCGGTCCGGCCGCCGCCGCAGTTGAAGAAAAGGATGCCTTTGACGTCGAATTGAGCGACGCGGGAGGCAATAAGATTGCTGTTATTAAGGCTTTGCGCGAAGTCAGCCCGGATCTCGGCTTGAAAGAAGCCAAGGATGTCGTTGACGGCGCTCCGAAGGTTATTAAGGAAGGCGTTAAGAAAGAAGAGGCTGAAGCTATGAAAAAGAAGCTTGAAGAAGCCGGCGCCAAAGTTACCCTTAAATAAATTAAATTAAAAGTAAGAGCGGGTTTAAACCCGCTCTTATTTTTTTATTTTGTAGCCAATAGTTTTATACCGAGCAAGAGACGCAAAGGGAAAAATCTTCCGAGGGGTTTTCTTAAACGAAGAGGCAGGGCGAGCAAACATTTTTCCAAAATAACGATTGGCCAGCACGGCAGAGAAAGAAAGAGTCCCTTGGCGCCAACAACTAAAGTAAATTTTCTAAAACCTATTTCTTTAAATAAATCGCGGAGCTCTCCTATTGTATATTCTTTTAGGTGAAAGCCGGTAGCTTCATCGTCAAAGAATTTTGAAATATCATGCGGACCGGAAAGACGATTAGGGGTACGGCAAAAGTATGAACCTTGTGCTTTGAGAGCTTGATAGATGTTTACCAACTGATCCTTGGCATCTTCGGGATGTAGGTGTTCCATTAATTGATTCGAGTAGACAAAATCTACACTGGCCGGAGGTAAAGGAATATCCGTTCCGTCCGAAATTATAAGTTCGAAATTTTTTGGCGGATTTGATTTTTTAGTTACCTCATTTGATACATCGACAGCATAGACCTGTTTGACATAAGCACTGACAGCGAAGGCAAAGATGCAATTACCTGGTCCGACTTCTAAAAAAACCGTTTCCTTATTAAGATACGGCTTAAGCATCTTCAAGTCACTTGATAATTTTTCCTTGGAAGTTTTTATTGTCAGTGGCAGAAGGTAGGGGACTTTCGAGTAAATTTCATCATAAACTTCGTTATAAAGATTTTTGCGTTCGGCCTTGGTTGACTTTCGCAATTTATCGGATAATCTGCGTTCGAGTTCGTAATGCTCTCGATAATCTCGAGCTGAAGGTTTCATATACGGCAAATGTTTTATTGAAAGTGTTTGGCCTCAACTCTAAATATTTTTTTACCGGCTAAGAAATAAACCATCCGATTCTTTTGGTCAATCGTCATGCCATTTAGATTTTCAAGCGCCGCATCAGCGTATTGTGCCAGATATTTGCCGTTTTTATTGTAAATAAGCAAGCGTTTATTGGCGGGATCTAAAACATAGAGAAAATCCAAGTCGGGGGAAACTGAAATTTTAGTCGGGTTTTGAAGAACCGGATTGACTTCATCCAGTGTTATAGCCTCGCGACGCCCGCCGGAGAACTTGCTTATCGTTCCGTTTTCAATGGCAAAGATTCTGCCGTCAATCGCCAGCGAAGTAAAGGTACCGAGCGTTGTGTCTTCTCTTAACCAGTTTGAACGGCCTGAGAAAACATTGTTGCGCGCGTCAAAATTAAAGCGATAGATACTGGATCCACCGGCCGCGTATAAACGATTATTGTAAACAGCGGCGGCTTCTATAATTGCCGGCGGGTTATCAATGCCAAAACTTGAGAATTGGCCATTCTCGGATTTATATCCAAGGACCTGGGTTTGGCCGATATAATATTCGCTCGGGTCGTCGACTGAAGCGCCAACCAAAGGCGCTTCCGGAAAACTGTCGTTAGTTGCGGTTTCAAAGGTTTTTTCTTCGGCTTTGATTTTCCAAACGCTTTTGGCGCGAGCAGAAATCGCGAATACAGAACCGTTGTCCGATAATAACATTTCAGCTTCCTCCGGCAATTCAAGCAGGGGAGCAGGGTCGCTCAGTCTGACTATGTTGTATATCGAATCAAGACGGCTTTCATAGCGTTTTTTGAAATCCGCCTGAATGGTTTTTTCGGACTGGCTTCGCTTCGGCAAGGAGTCGACCAAGGCGGCCATTTCTCCAAGAATTTGACCGGCGCCTTCGCGGTTATTATAAAGCAAAGCGGCTTCTAATTGGTTTTCTTTTTGCGTGAACTGAGCGCTTACCTGCGCCAGTTGTTCTTCTTTGGCTCGTCGCCGATCGGAAATACCGGAGTAAACCAGATTACCGAGTAAAGCTACGACAGACAAACCGATTACTATAACCAAGGTTTTGTGTTTGGGATTCAGATTGTTAAAGCGATCAATTAATCCGACGCTAGTTCTGATTAAGTCTCGCAGCTGACGTTTTAAGGTTAGCTTCAACTCGGAACGCTTCTCGCGGTCGCTCGCTAAACTGAATAAGTTGCGCGCGCCGCCAATGATTAAAGAAAAAATTCCCGCGCCAATCGCCGCAATCGTGTGGCTGATTTTGGAAAAAGTTCTTGAAAAATCAAAACGTTCTTTGCTGATGTTGAGCTGTCTTGCCTTATCGTTGGCATAAGCTTTCAAACCGGCAGAAGCTGGCCGAAGTTTAGCTACCCATTTTCTGACATTGACAAAACCGGAAGGACTTAAAAGCTGTTCGGTTTTTTCTTGCGTCAGGTTCAATTGGTTGACGGATGAACGACCGTAGCCCAGAGGACGAGTGCCGGGCAAACCCATTGTCGCCGCTGGAGCGGCAAAGGCGTCATGTTCGCCGGTAGTATTCTTTATAATCAATCCGAAGAAGGGGACAAAGGAATTGGTTTGTTCGAGATTATTCTTCATTTGTTCGGCGGCGCCGGAGGGAGGCAGAGTTGTTACAATATCGACTATTTGTTTCTTGCTCAAATATTCAAATAAAGATTGGTTGGCAAAAAAGAAATAACCGTGGCTTGGGACGGCGCCCGCAATCAAGTTGGTAAAAAATTTATTGCTTTGGGCTATCTCTTGCGTGGGATCAGTGGTCTTTTCGCTGATATCAACCAGGCTGTAATCGGCCAAGAGTTCGCCTTTTTTATTTTTTGGCCGATAGAAAAGCAGAGCCTTGCTCTCTCCGGTCTGAGCAAAAAATAGTTTATTGCCGTGAATAATGCCAATAACGGCATTAAGCGCCCCGGGTTTTAAGCGAATTTTTTCCTGTTCGATATATGCCCCCAAGTCCTTATTCAGCTTGGCAATGGAATTTTCAAAAATTATTTCCGGTTTAAGATTAGGCAGGCGGTCGCGCAAAATAAGCGCTTCGCTTTCATAATAATGTTCGTAGGCTTTGTTGATTATAAAATCGATCAGCCGGCTGTCTTCATTGCGCTCCAATTCTACTTCTATTAAAAGAAAAAGACGGCCGACGAGCATTTCATCCTCAGCTGATGGCTGACTGACAAAAACGTGGCTTATGATATTTGATTTTTGGCTTGGATTAACGGTTAAGGGAGCTATTTTATAACTCATAGAATCGGTCTTGGTGTTTGACGGTTGAATGATACTAGTATACTATGAAAAGCACTAATAATCAAAAAAATCAAGCCTTTTCCTTATTTATGTTGGCTAAACTCTTCGGCTCGGTCGCCCGGGTCAAAATTCTCAAACTTTTTCTCTTGAATCCGGACAATTCGTATTATATCCGACAAGTTTCAAGGCATTTAAATCTCCAGCTCAACGCCGTACGTCGCGAACTTGAAAATCTGGAAACCATCGGTTTATTGGCGAGCCATCAGGGTAAAGAAGAGGATCATGACGGTGGCCGGACTGACCGGAAATTTTATCAAGCTGACAAAGACTGCGTGCTTTTCAACGAGATTCGAGAACTTATTATCAAGGCGCAGATTCTATCGGAAAAAGATTTCACCAACAAGCTCAGAAAGCTCGGTACGGTAAAGCTTTTGATTTTGTCGGGACTCTTTCTTAACGATAAACAAGCGCCGGTCGATATGTTGATTGTCGGCGAATTTAGCAAGGAAAAAGTAGCGAAGCTGGTCCGCGATTTGGAAGATGAGTTGGTGAATGAAGTAAATTATGCTGTTTTAAGCGAAGAAGAATTCCGCTATCGCCAACAAGTTACCGACGTTTTCCTTTACAGCGTCTTGGAAAGTAAAAAGATAGTTGTAGTGGATGATAGAGGATACATGCGAATGAGTTAGACATGAAAGCCGTGCGCATAATCTCCAAAGCCGATGCCAAAAGTTTTGGCCCAGATATCTACCGAAGTCCAGCCGTCTTCGGTTTTTATTTTTAAATATTGATGAGGCGAGACATACCACAGTAAGGTCCAGCGCTTTTTTATGTCTTTTTTTGAAAAAAGCCCGCTTGCTAGAAGCTCTTCTTTAAATAGACGGTTAATGTTGGTACAGTGCATTGCGCCTGATTTGGCGCGGAGTTTTTGTATAGAAGGCTCAAACAATTCAAATAAATGGGTCAGGGTATAGAGCCTTTCCCCGTGATATCTTTGCGAAAATAAGCCGTAAGATATTAAAAGTTGTTCCTTTTTTGTCATAATTAGCCCTAAGCGGCGTTATATAATAATAGCCTAAAAATGCTGATTTTTATAGGATATTGACAGTATTTTAATAATATGCTATAGTAATGGTCATATTAATAAAAACATTCTGTTATGGAACTTCACGATTTCATCAATCTAGTCGCGCGCAAGCGTAAAACCGTTTTCGGTATTATCGCGCTTTTTATAATTTTAGGCGCCGGCATCATCGCCGTTCAGCGATTTAAATACAGCTCCAAGTCGCAACTTTTGGTTGTTCAGGAGTACAACCGTACTGTTGACGCTTATACGGCTTCAAAGTCAAACGAATATCTTTCAAGCGTTCTTGCCAACGTTGTTGTTTCCAACTCTTTCTTTACTAAGGTAACCGAAGCCGGTTTTGATATTAATACGTCTTACTTCGGCGATAATACTAAGGATCAAATGAAAGAATGGAACCGTACGGTCAGCGCTAAAAGCATCAGCGACTCAGGTATCATTTCAGTAGTTGTCTATCATCCCGACCGTTCTCAGGCCGAAAAGATTGATCGCGCTATTAATCATGTTTTAATGACGCAGAACGCCGCTTACCACGGTTCAGGCGATACGGTTAAGGTTCGTTTGATTGACCAACCGATTACTTCGACTCTGCCGGTTAAGCCCGATATCTTTTTGACTATGGCTTTGGCTATTGCGCTCGGTTTCGTCACTAGCTTGATTTATATTTATCTTGCTCCGACGCCCGCTTTGCGCACGGCGCATCGTTATGGACAGCACGCGCCTTATCGTCATGGTCCCGAATCTAATCAGGATATGATTGGCGAAGGCGGCTATATTGAAGACGTTGCGCCCCTGTCTCCGGAAGAATTGGTTCGACAGGGCAATATGCGTAATTTGCTAAAATAAGCTTTAATTTAAAATACTGCCATTAAACTTGACAGAAACGAGACTTAATGGTAGGATTGTGGATTAAAGTACACGGTATTTTTAAGTATTGGAAAGTAAATTACAATTAAATAAACATATCTCGGCGCAAAAGCCGAAAGGAGAAAATTAAATTGAAAACATTAGCAATAGCTTGTTTCTTTTGTTTTTGCGCCAGCGTACTGGCACAAACGCAGTCAGATACTTTGGTGGTGAAAGACCCGCCTAAAGTATCACAGCAGGAAAACAAAGTTTCCACTTTCTTTGACGATAAGTCAGGGGGATTTTTCGATAAACAGAAAGATAACTCCGGGCTTAAATTAAAAGAAGGCAAACAGGAAACAAAGACAGAATCTAATAGCAGCGACAATTATTTCCGCAGGAGAAACTTTATCCAAGCTCAATTTCATTATGTGCAATCAGAAAATGATTACACGCAGATGAGCGGTATGGGCGGCTATTTATCTGTAAGTCAAAAATCTGTTGTCGGCAATTATGTCGGTGCAGGTATTTTTGGCGGAGAATATAATTGGAAACTTGACCGCAGCTCAGATCCGGATTTTTATTATGATTGGAGATTCAAAGGTGAAGTTAAAGAGTACGGCGCTCACGTAATTTTCCATTCAAGTACAAAAAACGAATTGGACAATTATAGAGCAGTTAAGCTCGGATTCACTATGACCGAAGATAATACTGAAGGCGGATTTGACGAAGAAATTCATTACAAGCGCAAAGATAAATATACAAGAATTTTCGGCGGCTTGGAATGGACATTATTCAGAAATGACGACAGACATGTTGCTTCAATGGTTAACTGCCTGCTCTATCTATATGTACCCTTGGCCCAGACAACTGAGCTCAGGATTGATGGAGAAAAGCAGAAAACCGAAAAACTCGATAAAAGAAAGATATTTTTTGAGAGTGAAGTTGCATTGCTGAGTTTTCCTTTATTCAGTAAATCTTCCGGAATTACAGTTGGCCCGGTCTTCAATTTTTCTCATGAAGGCAAGGCAAAGAATACTTATGCGCTGGGCGGCACATTCAGGTTATATATCAAATACAATGAAGCCATAAAGGTCCAGTACAAGTTTTTGGTTGATCCCAGTGACGAAGATAAAACAAACACGACACCATTCATTCTTGTGAATGTTGACGGGTTTGCACTTCTGCGTGCTACGGGAATAGTTAAGTAAAAAGTTTAAACATAACATATTTTATAAAACGATTCATAAAAAAAAGAGGACTCAAAAAATGAAAAAATTTAATTTCAAGCCGTTACTGGCACTTCTGTTAGTAGCTGCATTATCAACTACAGGCTATGTCTGCACTTCCGGTAGCTCAGATGATAATAAAGATGCTGAAAAGAAGAACCAGAAAACTGAGGAGTTCAACTCCACCGTTGATTCAAAGAAGCAGATACAAACCCAGGATGTATCAAAGCTGACCGATATAGAAGCAATGGATATGGTTAGGGGAATGAGCAGGCAGCAGAAAACCGATCTGGTAAAATGGGATGCTCAAAAAAGGACATGGACGATCAATAAATTGATTATGCAGTTAATCGGCAGGTTTGATAAAAAAACCGGCATAAGAACTGTATACAATCCATCAAAACCTGTTACTCTGTTCTTTGGTGAAGATGGCGGCTCTTCTGACTATACAGGAAACGCATGGCTTGCTTGGTGGAAACAAATCAGCCCAAGCCAATATCCTCAGTGGGAACTTAAAAGAGATAATGCAGGTGATTTTACTTATACTTATCCTGAAGGCGCAAGTTTGTTGGAAATTTCTTTCGGTCAATACGATACAGACCCCAACGGCTACTGCATACCGGATACAAGAGTATTTGCAAAAATCATTGATTGTATTGTTGAAAGAGAGCCAGGCAGCGCTGAAGGATGGGCACCATGGTGGTTGAATACGGAGCGAGGCAGAGGCACACTCAGAGCTCCTGGATTCATTAAATACCAGGGCAAGGGTACTTGGCAGGCAAGTGAATTTGATTACAGCATGTAGCACATCTTAAAAAATCTAAAGATTAGATTAAGGGCACTCAGTAGAAAAACTACATGAGTGCCTGTTTTTTTATCTAATTTTTCTTTGACATTAGCAAATAAATGTGTTACTATAGGCTTATATTTATTGATTATGAAAGACTCCCGAAAAGGAATCATTTTTCTATTCATCGGTGCCATTATACTTTTTATTCTAACCGCTACGGGCGCATTAAACGCTTACGCGGCTTTTGCTTTGGCCGCCGTTGTCGCGGCATATTTTTTACTGAATCGTCAGATTTGGATTTTGTTGGTTGCGACGCCCCTGGCGCTTATACCGGGACAATTCATTCATTTCGAAGTTCAGCCTAACTGGATTTATGATTTAAGTTTGGCGGAAATATTTTTAGCCGGCGGACTTTTAATGTTCGGTCTGCACTTTTTAATTAATTATCCGAAAGTTCCGGTCAGGTTCGGTAAAATAGGTTGGTGGCTTTTGGCTTACGGAATTTTAGCCGCCTTATCTTTCTTTTATATTAATGATACTCAACTCTATGTTGCCGGATTGAAGGTTTTGGTCTTTAGCTTGGCCGCCTACTTTTTAGCGATTAATCTTCTTGACTCAGCTTTTAAACTAAAAACTTTCTTTTATTCATTGGCATTAACCGCAATTATATTAAGCATCCAAATTTTCGTGATGTTCTACGGTTTGGGTTTTTCCAATGATTTGTTTTTTAACCGCAGTGAAATAATGATTGCTTACGGTCCGATTGCTTTGGTTTCCGCGACCTTGGCGTTTATTCTCCCTCTCTTGCTCGGATTTTATTTTTATCTTGATATCAATGAGAAGGGCCGGATTATTTTTTTGTTGGCATTTATTTTAGGCGCCGCTGCAGTTTTTATTATTTTAGGCAAAGCGGCTATTTTATCTTTATCCATCGCCTTGGTTTATTTCATTCGTAAACTCAAAGGCAAAAGATTGGGTTTGTTACTATTCTTCTTTTGCTTTGCTTTGATAACTTATGCGATCTTCTCTCAATACGCCAGCGGTTTGGTAAGCAGAATCGGCTCGACTTTCATTGATAAAAATACCGAGGCGCGCCTTGAAGAATATAGAGTGGCTTTCCGAATCGTTCAAGAACGACCTTTGCTCGGCGTCGGTTCCGGACAGCAATTGGCTTATTATCAGCGCTATATCAACCCTGATTATCGTAAATTGATTAACAACTATGTAACGCAAGCGGCGGTCGATTACGGACTTGTCGGCTTGGCAATTTTTGCCGTCTTACTGTGGTCTATTTTTGGGCAAAGCCGTCATCTGACAAAACGCCTGAGCGGTGATTCGAAGGTTATCGGTCGAGCTCTAAATGCCAGCCTGATTGTCGCCGCCATTAACGGTTTGTTTGAAGTAACGGTCTTTACGCTTTTTTACGCTATCTTTTTATGGTTATTAATCGGTTTGGCCTCGATTATAAAATATGGAAAAATTGACGGTTATCATAATTAATTACAATACGGCCGAGACGACCGAGAAGGCGATAAAGGCTTTTCGTAGCGCCGAGCCTTCGCTCGATGCCCGATTTATTCTAATCGACAACGGTTCGACGCCCGCAATGCAATGGTCAGATGAAGACAATCGTCTGATGCTGATCAGAAACAACGAGAACAAGGGCTTTGCCGCAGCCGCCAACCAAGGGTTGAAATTAGCGGAAACGGAATATTCACTTTTGCTTAATTCCGATGTCTTTATAAAACCGGGTTCGATTTCCGCTTTATTGCGTTATCTCAAGGCCAACCCCGCTGTCGGCATTATCGGTCCACAGCTTTTATTTCCTAACGGAGATTTTCAGCCGAGTTGCGGCCGCTTCCCAAATTTAATCAGGGAATTTTTCAGATTTTCTCTTTTAGGTAAAATTTTCCCTTTTGATACGGTTATTTATAAAACTATTTTTAATCGCAGTTTTTTTAAGAAAGCTCAAAATATTGATTGGATCAGCGGTGCATGTCTAATGCTAAAATCGGAAGTCTTGAAAAAAATCGGCTATCTTGATGAAGGCTTTTTCTTCGGAGTGGAAGATTTTGATTTTTGCCGCCGAGCCAAATCGGCCGGATTTAAGATTGTATATTTCCCCGAAGCGATTGCTCTGCATCATCACGGACTATCTTCGGGCGGACATCGCTCGGTAAAGAGTCTTTTGTTTGAGCGCCAAGGCATGCTCTATCTTCTAAAAAAACATTGGCCGCAGAAGAAGGCTTTGCGAGCCTTTGTGGCTTTTATGTACGTTATTAAAATTTCCCTGCGTCGTTTATTGGGTTTATAAATTATGAAAGTTCTTCAGGTTAACAAATTCAATTACTTGCGAGGCGGAGCGGATAAATATTTTTTGGCCATATCCGACAAGCTTCGTGCCGAGGGACATGAGGTGGCTGAATTTTGCATGCATCACCCGAATAATCGACCTTCGCAATGGTCGCAGTATTTTGTCAGCCGCGTCAGTTTTAATGAAGCGAAGTTGCGAGACAAACTGATCGCCCCTTTTCGTATACTCTACAGTTTCGAGGCCAAGCGAAAATTCAAACGTTTGATAGAGGCTTTTAAGCCGGACATTATTCATGCTCATAATATTTATCACCAGTTGTCTCCGTCGATTTTGAGCGTTGCCAAACAATATAATATTCCGGTAATTATGCATCTGCATGATTATAAATTGATTTGCCCTAATTATCAGATGCTTTGCGGTTCGAAAATTTGCGAAGCTTGCGCGGCGCCGCATTACTACCGCTGTTTCTTTAAGAAATGCTTCCAAAATTCTTACTTCAAAAGTTTATTGGTGACCTTGGAAATGTATTTACATCATTCGATTTTGAAAATTTACGAAAAGAATGTCGATTTATACATCGCGCCGAGCCGCTTTATGAAAGATATTTGCGTTCGACACGGCGTTGATCCCGAACGAATTAAAGTCATGTATAACTTCATCGACCAAGCTTTGCCGGCCAGAAAGATAAAGCCGGAAAATTATATATTATATCTCGGCCGTTTATCAGCTGAAAAAGGCCTGCCGGTTGCCATTGAAGCTCTTGCCAAGACAAAGACGGCTTTGAACTTTAAAATCGCCGGCGCCGGTCACGAAGCCATTGTTTGCCGCAATCTGGCTAAAAAATTACGCATTGATAATCGCATTGAAATGTTGGGCTATGTTTTCGGAAAAAAACTCGAGACTTTGATTGATAAAGCTCTGGCCATTGTCATACCTTCCGTTTGGTATGAAAATATGCCCTTTGCCATGTTGGAAGCTATGGCGCTCGGTAAAGTCGTTATTGCTTCGCGTATCGGCGGGTTGCCGGAATTGATCAAGCATGGGGAGAATGGTTTTTTGTTCACTATGGGAGACAGTCTTGATTTGTCAAAAATATTGAATGATTTGGAATCGCTTAATGTCGCCGAGATAGGGGAGCGCGCCCGTCTTTCGGTAGGCCATTTGACTTTAGATAATCATTATCGGGATTTGATGAATCTGTATCAAGAGTATGTTAAGAAAACTTAACATTTTGATTTTGCTAATCGCCGGGTTTTTTCCGGTTTTGGTTTTGGCTAAGGACACTTATCCTAAGTTGGCCAATTATTATTTGCCTTTTTTCCGGCAAGCCGATTATGAGCAATTGTCTAAGTGGGATTTGCTGATTATTCAGGCCGATATGATTGCTTACAATCCAGGATTTTTCGATTATTATCGTACGCGTAAACCGGACGGAATTCTTTTACCCTATATCTATTCCTCCTTGATTCACGAAGAGCGCAACGGTTTCGGCGGTCTTGAATTGCGTGGTATGGTTTATGACGCTGTTAACCGCGGCAATTGGTGGTTGCGCGATTCGTCCGGCAACAAAATACAGCCCTGGCCGGAAATTAGCGCCATCAATGTCACTAACAGGGATTGGCGCAACTTCTATGTTAATTATCTAAAGAACGACATAAGATTGGACTTATGGGACGGTGTCATGTTTGACGTTGTTGATGCCGAAATAGGCCACTACAGCCGCAATGGAATCGATATCGACGCCAACGGATCGGCCGATGCTACTTCGACGGTTAATCAAAAATGGCGCGAGGGTATGGCCGCTTTGTTTTTGCAAACCAAGACCATGCTGGGCAATAAAGTAATTGTCGCAAATGGAAATTCGGTTGAAAGCTATCAGCCCAATACCAATGGTCGCATCTTTGAACGTTTTCCAACGCCTTGGGAGGGAAATGGTTCTTGGCAGGCCAGCATGTACCAATATTTAAAACGTTTGCCTACCAAGAACAAAACGCCGAATATTTATATCATCAACGGCACTTCGCGCTCGGGCGTGGCCGGTGATCATCGCCAAATGCGCTACGGTTTGGCCAGTGCTTTGATGGGCGACGGATATTTTTCCTTTGATAACGGCAATTCGACGCACGGCCAACTTTGGTGGTACGACGAGTACGACGTCGCCCTTGGTCGCGCGGAATCTTCTTATTATAATCTTTTAAATAACAACAGCGACTATGTCGAACCGGGCCTTTGGCGTCGTGATTTTGAAAACGGAGTGGCGATTGTCAATGCGACTGGCAAAGACCAGTTATATATTTTTCCGCGCGAACAGTTTGAAAAAATTAAAGGCACGCAAGATAGAAATTTCAACGATGGTTCAAAGGTGAATTATGTCCGTCTTTCGGTTAATGACGGAATCATTATGCGCAAAATAAAACAGGATATTATCGCCTCGGTTTTCCCTAACGGTAATTTTGTCCGCGTTTTTAATTATTCAGGCGCCCAGCAACGCAACGGTTTTTTTGCCTATCGGCCCGATGCCTTGCCTAACGCTTTGGTTCTGTTGGAAGATCTTGATAATGACGGAGCACGCGATCGTATTACCGAACAAGGCGGCCAGATAATTGTTTATCGCTCGGGAAAATCTACGGTTCGTATTTCTCCTTACGGGGCAAATTTCAAAGGCAAGTTGTCTTTCGCGGTTTATGATTTTAATAAAGACGGTTTTAAAGAAATCGTCGTTGCTCCATTATCGAGCGGGGGACCGCATGTCAAAATATATTCGGCAACAGGTAAAATGTTAAATCCGGGATTTTTCGTTTTTGATAAAAATTTCCGCGGCGGAGTAAATCTGGCTATTGGCGATGTTAATAATGACGGCAAGGGTGAAATTATCGCCGCAGCCGGCAAGGGCATGCCTTCGACAATTAAAATTTTAAGCGAACAAGGTCGAACGCTCGGTTCTTTTTCCGCTTATGATAAAAATTTCCGTGGCGGAGTTAATGTCGCCGTGGGAGATGTTGATAATGACGGCAAAAATGAACTCGTGGCCGGCGCCGCAACGGGCGGTCCGCATGTCCGCATCTTTGATTACGCCGGACGCCTGCGCGGTCAGTTTATGGCCTATGATCCAAAAACCGGTACCGGCATTTCCGTGATGATTGCCGACACTGACGGCGATGGTAAGAATGAAATATTAGCCGGAACAGCCAGTTTCTAGGCTGTTTATAATTTGCTATACTAATAAATAAATATGCCTGCAAAAACTTCAAAAAATCCTTTAATCGCCTCGGCCGGCAAGGGGATTATTATTGAGAAGCTAAATATCTTGATAGAACCGCTAAAGGCGCGTCACGAACGCCATTATAAGGACAGATACTTCCATTTCTGGGCCGATATGCTTTTAGCGGGCGTTCTAATCGCCTTGGTAACTACTTTGGCTTGGCTTTTGTTTTGGCAACCGCGTCCCGACTTTTCATTAGAAGGCCACTTTATGTCAGCACGAGTAGTCAGTGGCGATGTTGATGAATTTGTCATTAACTATGAGAATGAGGAAGGAAGACCTATTGGCGGAGCTGTTCTGAGTCTTGAATTGCCTAAAACTTTTGTTGTTCAATCGGCCGCGCCGGCTGTTTTATTCGATAACAAATCAAATACCTTTGCCTTGGGCGATCTTGATAAGGGGGCCAAGGGAAGCCTGCGTATCAAAGGCGTGGTTCAAGGAGAGACGGGCGAACGTCAATTTATAGGACTTAATTTGATGTATCAATACGGGCAAATAAAAAAACAAGTTTTGAATTCTATTGTATATAATATCGACAGCTCTGTTTTAGAATTAAGCCTTGAAACGCCCGGTGCCGCTTATGAGGGAGTCTCCTTTAACGGTACGGTTGAAGTAAAAAACTCGGGCAATGCCGCACTTAATAATGCCGCACTTGTTTTGCCTAAGAGCGATTGGCAAATTTCCGCCGGTGAAAACGCTTTAAACGACGGCTTACTTAAACTGCCTGATCTTTTGCCCGGAGAAAGCAAGCAGATACCCTTTGAAGCTACGCCTCTGCAAGGCTTGGGAGAAAAAGATTTTGTAGTGGAAAGCGTTTTGATAGTCGATGATACGAATTTGCTCCAATCTAAAATAGCTCGTCGTTTACTGGTCACTGCACCGGAGTTGAACGTGGCTTTGGACTTTAAGAATAAAGTTTTCGAAGGCAATGAAACTGCTTTGTCCATGACTTTCAGCAACAAAGGAACAAGCGATATTTCAGATTTGATTTTTTCCTTTACCAATAAACGCGAAACCATGTCAGTTAGCAGAATCAGCAGCGAGAAAAATGATTTCTCGGTTGTAAATAATTCCCTAACATACCAGCCGGTATTATCAGCCGGCCAAGAAGCCAGTGCCGATGTGACGATTTATTTTGAACGGCAGGGGAATGCTTTGAATGACTTTTTAAATCTGGCCGTATCTATAAAATATAAAATGGACGGAAAAGAATTTAATTATTCAATTGCGGCGCCCCGTCTTAAAATTAATTCCAATCTTTCGGTCAACTCAGGCGCTTATTACTACGGTCCGCAAGGCGATCAATTAGGAATTGGACCGATTCCTCCAAAAGTCGATATCCCAACGACTTATTGGATTATTTGGGAAGCTAACAATTTAGGTAATGATATTGCAGAGTTCGAAGTCAGCGGTGATTTGCCGTCCAATGTTGTTTGGCTGGATCAGCAAAGTTTAGTTGCCGGAGGCTTAAGTTATTCGCCGATTGGGCGGCGTGTCCTCTGGAAAGTGGACAAATTATCTCAAACCGGGGGCAATTATAGGGCCAGCTTTGCCATTAGTATTGTTCCTAGGGCTGAAGATTTGGGCAAGATTCCGGATTTGCTTTCAAATCTTAATTTTAGCGGTTTAGACTTATACACAGAAGCTCGAATCTCTAAAAAATTGGCTAATATTACAACTAATATTGAGAATGACCGCCAAGCGGCCGGAAAAGGCAGGGTAGAATCATTGGAATAAAGCCCTCTTTTAATCAAAAGAAAAGAGTCAAGGCCTGAAAACCTTGACTTTTTTTATATATTATGGTAAGGTAAACCATTAACATAAATTTCAAAAAATCGTTATATTCAGTAACTATATGAAGAAAATCATTTTTTCCGTGGTTGCGGCCGCTATGTTGGCCACAACTCTTATGCCGATTCCGGGAGCCGAAAGTAAGCTTAAGGCTTATTATTCCGGTGACGCTATTTCTTATAAAGGTCAATTAATCGTTGGTACGGCCAGTACCGGCGCGCTTGAACTTTATAAAATGGAAGGCGACAACGACTTAGTAAAGTTCGCGTCTTTTAGGACTGTTGATCCGCGTTTTGGTACGCAGATTGATTTCAGCGACATGATCTTTAAAGTTGAAGGCGGTAAGTTGTTTGTTTACGCGATTGAACCGCGTGCAATTTACAAATACGACGCCAGCACCTTGACCAAGGCTACGCTTATCGCGCAGGCCAAAGACAATTCTTGGGATTGGTTTGCTGAATTGGACGACGTCTCCGGTTATATTGCTACTGTCGGTTATAAGGGAGTTAAAATCTGGAATAAAGATTTGCAGATTATCGACGGTTATGATCTTAAGAACCCGGACTACCAGTACAACATTAGCTCTGCGCAAAGCGACAAATTCCTGTTTAATATTGCTAACGGTAAGGTTTCTATTTTCGATAAAGAATCCCGCAAAGTTGAAAAACAATTTGATGTTGTTAAACAGTGGGAGAACCGCACCTATCGTCACCAAATTTACAATGATAAAGTTGATAACGCGATTTATATCGCCGATGATGCCGCTGTCAAGAAATTCAATCTTAACGGTGAAATCGAAAAGAGCTTTAAATACACCGGTCCCTTCGGTTATGATGTTACGCCGTCTTATGACGCGCGCTACATTTATTTCTCCAACGGTATCGGCGTTGTAAAACTTCGCAAAGAAGATTTGTCCGTTGTCAGTTATATCTATACCAGCTCAGTTGCTAATTTCGGCGGTTGGGCGATGGGTTTGAAGGTTGTTAAGGATGCTGAGGGGGAAAAAGTCGTAGTTTTCAATAACTCAAACATTTTGGTTTTGGATAGCAATTTAAAGACTTTGCCTCGCGGTGATTTCAACATTGCCTTTATCCAGGCTACTGAAGAAAGCAACTTCCCGGAAATTGTTGAAACTCTTTTCCTTAACGTTGATAAAAATCGCGCCCCGGCTGGTGCCCAAGTATTAATCAGCGGCGGTGGCTACGGACGCAATGAAAGTTTGCGCATTGAATTTGCGGGCACGACCTTTGACGCTGACGCCGGCTTGGACGGACGTTTCAGCAAGATAATTACGGTGCCTAATGTTAGCGCCCGTCGCACGGATATTACGGTTATTGGCCTTGATTCCAGTCTAAAATACAGTCTAGGTTTCCAAATTGAGTAAGCCTTGACAGAGTATAGTATTAATGTTATAATTCTTTATTACTCAAAAGTTTAGTTTTTACTATGAAAATCGCGTTTATCGGACAAAAAGGTATCCCCGCGCATGTTGGCGGAGTTGAACGGTATGTTGAAGAACTGGCCGTGCGTTTGGCTGCCTTCGGACACGAGGTTATTGTATATACTCGTCCGAACTATACGCCGAAAGAACTCGGTTCTTACAAGGGAGTTCAATTAATCAGCCTGCCTTCAATCGGAACAAAGCACTTGGATGCTATTTCGCATACCTTGTTCGCTTCACTTGATGTTTTGCGCCGCGGCGTCGATGTTGTTCACTATCAGAGCATCGGTCCGGCTTTGTTGGCCTGGATTCCTAAATTGTTTGGTCGTCGCCTTAAAGTAGTCTCGACTTTGCAGTGCCGTGATTATGAACATCAGAAATGGGGAGCTTTCGCTCGTTTAATGCTTAAACTCGGCGAACGATCAATGTGCCGTTTTTCCGACGAATTGATTGTAGCTACTAAATCGATTGCCAATCATGTAAAAGACAAATATGGCATTACCGCTCCGGTTATCCCGAACGGTGCCACTATTCCGACTCAAGAGTCGGGGGTTGCCGCTTTGTCTGCTTGGCAGCTTAATAAGAACGGCTATATTTTGGCCGTGGCTCGTTTAATCAAACATAAGGGTCTTGATTATTTGGTTGAGGCTTATGGCAACCTTCAGACTGATAAAAAATTGGTGATTGTCGGTGACGGAGCCTTTACGGACGATTATGTTGCGGAATTAAAAGCTCGCGCCGCAAAAAATGAAAACATTATCTTTACCGGCACTCAGCAAGGCGAAACCTTGGCCGCCTTATTTGATAATGCTTATCTCTTTGTTCACCCTTCCGAATCAGAAGGTTTGTCCTTGGCTTTGCTCGAAGCTATGGCTCGCGGTAAAGCGGTCGTAGTTTCCGACATTGCTGAAAATATAGAAGCCATTGGTAAAGCCGGTGCCGCCTTTAGCAATAAAGACGTTAACGACCTTACCCGGGTTTTGAATAATCTTTTAGCTGACTTTGATTTGTCTGATCGCTTGGGCTCCGCCGCTCGCGAACGCGCCAAACAATTATATGATTGGGAGATTATCAGCGAGAAGACGGCCGAAGTTTATTTGGCCTCATTATCGGCCCGTTCCTTAGGAGCTAAACTCAGGAATTTATTGACCCAGGTTTCAAGGATTATTCCATTATTCTAAATTTGGTTTTTGATTACATGTCTCGTTATTGAAAAATAGCGAGACGGAATTCGAAAGTCAAAGGAAAGTAAATAAACAATAAAATATAAAGGAGAACACTAAATTGAAAAAAACATTTCTGTTATTCTTGGCAGTGTTTCTGACGCCAATGATAACTAACGCTCAAGTTTTATTCGAAACCAAACTGCTTCCCAATATGATGGTGGAGTATAGAGTTGGTTTGCCGGTATTGAAGAAAGCGACAGTCGCTTATATATCCGGTGAAATGACGGAGAAAATTTCAGCCACAGGCGAAGTTGAATGGGAGAGGGTTGAGATAAAGGATTCTGATGGCGACGGGTATTATGAGTACACCTTCGTTACTTGGAACCGTTTAATCAAGTTTTACTATTCGGCAGTCAATATAAATTGGAATCCCTTGCTTAAGAATTCCAATTACTTTGATGAAGAGTCTGGTTGTTGGATCATCGGATTTGTTGATCAGCAATTATTAACAGCCGCTGAATTCAAGCCCATTTATCCCGGAACTTGGGGTGATGGTTTTATCAGAGGTGAAATGATTAACAATCAGGTCTGTCTGATGTTTAATTGTCAGACCTTGTCAGAACCGACGGTTGAGGCATTTGTTCAACTTTCCGGCCATCAATGGAAGGAAGAGAAATTACAAATGCTTAACTCTTGGGGCTGGGGCATGATATGTCTTAAGCCTAAGGACTTATTCTGGCAGGATGAAGCCGGCAATATCAACGAAAATGAGCTGTGGCTCGGTTTCGGCGGATATTCTCCGGAAGGAAAAAAAGTATGGCCCAGAAGTATTGATAAGTCCAGGTTTTATGTTCTGGACAAGGGCTTTAAGTTAACATTTTGAATAAAAAACAAACAACAAACCAAAAATAAAAGGAGAAACAAGAAATGAAGAAATTAAAATATTTCTTTTCAGTGATTGTTATCGCAATCACAACATTCTTGGTAGCGGGCTGCGATAACGATATGACGCTCGGACCAAACCCGGTTGCAAACGAAGAATTCCGTAATATAGGTGTTCTTGCTAATGGTTTAATCAGACCCGGTGATACTGTAAAGGGCTTGCCCTTAAACGCCAATGTTAATGTTTCAGATACATCAATCGGAGCAGTTAATGATTCAACCCGTTGGTTCTGGTATAACCTTAATGGTACTGTTGCCGAAGTTGATTGGGGTAAAGACGCCAATTATCTTTACGGCGGAGTAGCAGGCGTATATAAAGCATCAAAGCGGGTTAAATCAGCTAACGGTCAACAGGATACAATGGTATATTATCTGGCCATTGGTTTAGGCGGCGGTACCGGACTTGGCGAACAAATCGTTAAGTTGGCACCTTCGACCTTTATAAATTCTGAAGGCGAATACAGTCACTCTATTGGATTCAATACGGAGTATTTCACTGATAATGATACTGCCAGGGTTTGGTATATTTTAAGAACATCTGGTTCTTATAATCCCAAAGCTCTTAATTGGAATGATGTTGTTGTCTTTAACGGTATCAGATATTTAAGAGTGGCTATCCAGGTACCGGATTCAACTTTACATTTGGCCTATGGGTGGGGAGATACTACCGGACCGATCGGCACTTGGAAGTTTGCTAATATCACAACTTCCGAATGGTTTGAACCATCGGTACAAATGGCCGAGATAATGACTAAGAGTGGTCAATGGTATAAGCATGGCATGATTACCTATACGGTATTGGGTAATGCAGGTGATAATAATGCAGCCAGGCGGGTATTTAGGTGGGAATCTGTTTTAATAGGTAATCAAACCTATTATAATTTCTACTTTAATAGCCGCTGTGTTCCTACAAATAATGGAACAAATCCATATGTGCGTTACCGCCTTAATGGTAACTCCGCATGGATACAGCAAAATGCTACATACATAGGATCAACCGGTTTTATGTCCATCCAGTTGCCACGCACGGATTTTATAGGTACGGGGCAGGGAGACTTCGAATTCTACGCCGGTAATATTGAAGCTAATTACACAGGTTCAGACTACAATTATCAATTCTTAAACCAATATCTGCAGGGTTTCTGGCCATAAGGTCAAAATCCTAATCAGCTCTTTCAAAAATCCACTATGTGGTACCCCTTGTTTAATGAAAACATTAGACAAGGGGTTTTTTAATTTTGCGCACTGTGATACATTGTTTATATGAAATTATATATCTCCACTGCTTCGCACACTGAATTAGTGCTTCAACTTCGATCGGCCAAACAAATTATTGCTTCACGCAAAATTAACGCCGCTCATAAGCAGGCCGAAAAATTATTGCCTGAATTAGAGGCCTTGCTTAAACGCAAGAAGTTTAAGCTTTCCGATATATCCGAGATTATAGTTGAGAATAAAGGTGAGGGTTTTACTTCATTGCGCATCGGCGTGACAACCGCCAACGCCTTAGCTTACGCGACCGGCGCCGCCCTAGCTATTCCTGGACAGGGGAGAGTACGGCTGGCCGCACCTGTCTATGGCCAAGCACCAAGCATAACAAGAAAAAAATAGTTTTACCCTCTTAATTTTTAAGCGCCTGTGTATAACTCACAGGTCTTTTTTATTTTTTAGGAAAATACCAATAAAACAAAAGAAAATAACCGTGGTTTAAGATGATTGACCGAGGTGGAAAAATGGTGTAAAATTATAGTGTAAAGGGGAAAAGTGGGGAATTGTGGATAAGCCATGAACCCATCCCATAAAAGAATGTTTATCGGAGAATACAACCATACGCTTGACGACAAAGGCCGACTTGCCGTACCTGCCAAATTCAGACAGTTATTGCGAGGCGGATCTGTTGTTGCTAAGGGCTTAGATAATTGTTTGGTTTTATATCCGAAAAAGGAATGGGCCAAATTGGCCGAGAAGATTTCCGCTTTGCCGTTTAATAAAACCAATGACCGAACGATTGCCCGTTTTATTTTAGCCGGTGCGGCTGATGCCGATTTTGACAATCAGGGACGCATCAGTTTGCCTGAGCATTTACGCGCTTTTGCAAAGCTAAGCAAGAAAGCCGTTATTGCGGGTTTGTACAATCGCTTGGAAATTTGGGACGAAGCCGCTTGGCAAGCGTATAAGAAGTCGACCGAAAAACAAAGCAATCAGATTGCTGAAGCTTTGGGAGAAATTTAAAAAATGGGAATTAAAATTTTATGTATCGCCATACGCCGGTAATGCTAGAAGAGGCGATGCGGTATCTTAATCCGCAGCCGGGAGAAATTTTCGCAGATTGCACGCTTGGCGGCGGAGGATACACCTTTGAGATTTCAAAACTGGTTGGAAAGTCGGGAAAGGTAATTGCGATTGATCTTGATGAAACTGCCATTAACCATGCCAAATTAAAGGCTGCCCGCGAGGGCGTTTCAAATATAATTATAAGCCATGCCAATTTTAGAGACTTGCAAAGAATTGTTAAAACCGAACTCGGCGGCTCGCCGCTCCATTGCCTATCTGGCATTGTCTTTGATTTGGGGCTATCATCAGCTCAACTCGAAGATCGCGCTCGAGGATTTTCTTTTCTACAAGATGCGCCGTTGAGCATGGCTTTCGGTTCTTTGATAGCCGGAGACAAAACGGAAACAATTGTTAATGTGACACCGGTTTCCGAATTGGCTTCCATATTGAGAGATTTTGGTGAAGAGCGTTATGCTCTATCAATCGCCCGTTCAATCGCCAAGTCGCGAAAAGAAAAAGCGATTACCACGACCAAGCAGTTAGTTGAGGCCATCGGTCGCGGCGTTCCCGGAGCTTATAAGCGTCAACGAATACATTTTGCAACGAGAACCTTTCAAGCATTACGCATCGCCACCAACGATGAATTGGGAAACTTAAAAGATCTGCTGACCAATCTTCGCCCGCTACTAAAACCGGGCGCCCGCATAGTCGGTATTTCCTTTCATAGTTTGGAAGACCGTATAGTCAAACACTTCTTTCGAGAAGAGTCTAAAAACTGCCTTTGTCCGCCGGAAGTTCCTGTCTGTATCTGCGGCCATCGAGCTTGGTTGAAAATTTTAACAAAAAAGGCGCTTACTCCTTCGGCTGAAGAAATTCGCCTCAATCCGCGAGCCCGCAGCGCTAAACTGCGCGCCGCCTTAGTCATTAATAAAGAATAAAATAAAAACAAAAAAATTATGAGCCGATTTAACCTTTTTTTAACCGTCCTTGTTTGCGTTACGGCGGTTGCGCACTTCTTAGTTGCAACCAGTCTCTCGACAACGGGCTTTGTTTTTAAAGATTTAAAATCACGCCTGAAGGATTTAAGTTCCGAAAGGCAAACTATGGAAAGCACCATCTCGTCACTGGCTTCTTATCAAAGTCTCAACCCCAGAATAGCAAGCTTGAACTTAGTCGCTACTGATGAGGTGCATTATTTGAGCTGGAATCAATATATCGTCGCTAAGAAGTAGTTTTTAACCTATGATGACGTTCGGACGCAGAGAGAGGAACGAAAAAATTGAATCTGCGGGCGGCCGCGTGGCCATTGTCGCGCTGGCTGTTTTTTTATTGGCGGCCGGGCTAATCGGACGCCTGATTTACATACAAGCATGGCAAAGCGATCGTTATGTCGCTTTGGCAGACGGTCAGCATAAAACTTCTTATGAGCTTTTGCCGGAAAGAGGCAAGATCTTCATTCAAGATAACGCCTTGCTGTCGTCGGGCGAAATGTATCCCTTGGCCGTTAATAAAAATTTTGCGCTCGTTTACGCAATACCTAAAACGGTGCTTGATCCAGCAGGCAGCGCTGACAAGCTTTATGAATTTTTTAGAAAAGAAACGGTTGAGAAGATTGCCGATGAAACGATTAAATTGGAGCGTGAAGAACGTTTGAAAAAAGAATTGGCAACGCTCGAAAGCTTGCCCGAGGAAGAACGTCCCGCCAAAGAAGCGGAGCTGACGGCCGCTCATGAAGCCTTGATGCTTGACCCTTTATGGCTGCAGTTGGAAGCCGATCGCCGTCAAGATTTGATAAGGATAGAAAAAGAAAAGATAGTTAATGATTATATTTCAAAACTGGATCAACTTGAAGATATTTATGAACCGATTGAACGCAAGGTTGCCGATGACAAATTAAAACAGTTTTATATTTTCATGTCCGGTCGAAATGATTTGTCTGCCGAGCAGCTTACGATCAAAGACGAAACAATTCTAATAAACACTGAAAATGAAGCAGAGTTGAAATTGGAGGGCTTTGGTTTTTCTTTGGCGCCTTATCGATTCTATCCGGAGAATAATATCGGCGCTCATATTCTCGGTTTTTCTTCTTATGACGATAATGAAGAACAACACGGCAAATACGGATTGGAAGGATTCTTCGATCAAGAGCTTTTCGGCAAGTACGGATCGGTCAGCGCCGAACGAGGTGCCGGCGGACTTGTGATCGTCAATGACCGGCAACATGTACAGCAAGAGGATGGCTCTAGCTTGGTCCTGACAATAGATCGTTCAGCTCAATTCACTTCATGCCGTCTTTTAAATGAAGCCGTAGCCCGTTATAAGGCTTTGGGCGGCAGTGTTATTATCGTCAATCCGAAGAACGGAGCAATTTTGGCAATGTGTTCGGCGCCTGATTTTGATCCGAATAATTTTCAGACCGTGGCCGACATAAAAGTTTTTAACAATCCGGCGGTTTTTGATCAATACGAACCCGGCTCGGTTTTTAAGGCCATTACCATGGCGGCGGCTTTGGACAAAGAAAAAGTCACTCCGGAAACAACTTATCAGGATGCGGGACAAATCATGATTAAAGGTTGGCCGAAACCGATTAAAAATTCCGATTTCGAAACTTTCGGCGGACATGGCACAACCAATATGGTTAAGGTTTTGGAACAGTCACTCAATACCGGAGCTATTTTCGCCATGCAACAAGTCGGCCACTCGGATTTTGCCGACTATGTTGAGCGTTTCGGCTTTGGTGAAAAAACCGGCATTGAACTGGAAGGGGAAAGTACGGGTGATTTGCGCAGTATCACCGGTTTGCGTGTTAAAGATATTTCCGCGGCAACAGCTTCTTTCGGTCAGGGCATTACCGTTACTCCCTTGCAGATGGCGATGTCATATGCGGCCATTGCCAATGGCGGAGAATTAATGAAGCCTTACATTGTTAAAGAAATTATTGAACCTGATGGCAAACGCTATGAAACCAAACCCTCGGTAACAAGACGCGTTATCAGCGAACGAACCGCGACCATTCTTACGGGAATGTTGGTCAATGTCGTAGAAAAAGGCCATTCGCAAAAGATAAAAATCCCCGGATATTATATAGCCGGTAAAACCGGTACGGCTCAAGTCGCGGCCGCCAATGCTCGCGGCTACTCCAATCGTTATAACCATACTTTTGTCGGTTTTGCTCCGGCTCATAATGCTTCTTTCGTTATCCTGACAAAGATCGACAGCCCGCAAACTTCTCGATTTGCCGAAGGCACGGCCGTTCCTTTGGCCCATGATATAACAAAATTCTTATTGAACCACTGGGAAATCAAACAAGAGCGAGCGATTGAAACTAATGCCAAAAAGTAGTATAGTACGGCCATGATAGTAAAAATCATACAATTCTTGCTAGCCGTTTATGCGCGGCGCGCAATATCGGCTTATAAACCCGAAATAGTCGGTATTACCGGTTCGGTTGGTAAAACCAGCGTAAAAGAAGCTGTCGCCAAAGTGCTATCATTGCGCTTTCGTTTGCGCGAGACTTATAAAAATTACAATAATGAAATCGGCCTGCCATTAACAATTTTGGGCTTGATTTCTCCTGGCCGTTCAATCAAAGGTTGGTTGAACGTTTTTAAGCAAGCTCGGAGGTTGGCGCGGGGCGCGGCCAATGACTATCCGGAATGTTTGATACTTGAAATGGGAATTGATCATCCTTCAGACATGGATTATTTGGTCGGTATCGCCCGTCCCTCGCGAGCTGTTATTACAAAATTGGGACAAGCTCATCTTGAATTTTTTAAGTCCCTTGATCACTTGCATGCTGAAAAATTTAAGTTGGCGCAGGCCATAAGAGATGATGGCTGGATTATCTATAACGCGGATGATGAAAAGCTAAGTTCATTGGTGGCCAAGAGCACTAAACGCGCTATCAGCTTTGGTTTTAGCGACAAAGCAGAAATTAAAGCCGAAGGAGCTGCCTTTATAACTGATAATGACGGAATCTCGGGCCAAGGTTTTAAGTTGCAATATCGCGGCTCGACCATTCCGGTTTTTTTGCCCAACACTTTGGGACGGCCCGCCATATATGCGGCTTTGGCTGCGGCTGCTACGGCCGCGACGTTTGATATGAACGGTTTGGAAGTTGCAGAAGCTTTGAGAACGGTTAAACAGCCGGCTGGACGCATGCAGTTAATTTCCGGCCTTAACGACTCATTGATTGTTGATGATACATATAACGCATCGCCGGATTCTGTTTTCGAAGGTTTGAAAGCTCTGCGGGAAATTCCGCAAGAAAAAAGGCGCCGAGTTTTCGCTCTGCTCGGTTCAATGAAGGAACTGGGAGAATTAAGCCGCCAAGGTCATGAAGATATTGCAAGTGCGGCTTCAGAAATATCTGATTTTATTATCGGCGTCGGAGAAGAGGCCAAAGTTGTTTCGGATTTGTGGTTTGCGGATTCCGAGATGGCGGGAGAATATGTTGCGGGCAAATTGGAACCAGGCGATCTTATTTATGTTAAGGGTTCGCAGGCCGCTCGTATGGAAAAAGCCGTTAAACGCCTAATGGCTCAGCCAGAAAATGCCGGCAACCTATTGGTACGACAAGGCAAGGAATGGGAACGTTAGTTTGTAACAATCAAAAGACGCAGTCGTTATATATACAGCGTCTTTTTAATTTTTTTAAAAAATTATGAAAAAATTATTTGTTTTGCTCTTAATATTAGCATTTATTCTTCCCACTACCAGCTCTCTTCAGGCCGCAGAAGTTCGGCCAATCATTTTTCCGGTTATCGGAGCAGTTTCTTACTATGATGATTTCGGCGCTCCCCGAGCCGGCCATTCTCACGAAGGCAATGATTTAATGGGAAGAAAAATGCTGCCCTTAGTAGCTGCGGTTGATGGCACGGTGAATTGGGTTCGTTATCCGCAGGCCAGCTGGGGTTATGCTGTTTCTTTGCGAGATGCCGACGGTTATCAATACTGGTATCTTCACATTAATAATGACAACCCAGGTACGGATGACGGACTTGGTGACGGTTTGTTCGCTTATGCCAATGATGTTATTAACGGCGCCAAGGTGGCAAAAGGACAGTTGATCGGTTGGATGGGCGACTCGGGCAATGCCGAAGGCACTACGGCGCATTTGCATTTTGAAATTCACCGACCTGATGGAACACCAATCAGTCCTTTTGAAAGTCTGCGCGCCGCAACAAAGATAACGGCTCCGCTCGACGCGCCAAAACAAGATTATGAAATTCTGCCATACGGAAATTTTAAAGGCGGCGCTGCTGTCGCGGCCGGCAGGTTTGGCGGCAATGCCGTCATCGCTACGGCGGCCGGACCCGGCGGCGGCCCGCATGTTAAAGTAATGTCTGCCGACGGAACAATGATTAATCAATTTTTCCCATATCCAAAAGATTTCCGAGGCGGAGCTGATATTGCCGCGGGTGATATTGATGGCGACGGTATTGATGAAATAATTACCGGCGCCGGCCCAGGAGGCGGTCCGCATGTCAGAATACTTTCAGCAAACGGAACTCCGCGCGGACAATTTTTCCCTTATCCTTTGAGTTTCCGCGGTGGTGTTAGAGTTGCGGCGGCCGATTTAGACAATGACGGTAAAGCGGAAATCATAACCGGCGCCGGAGCAGGCGGAGGCCCGCATGTCCGAGCTTTTAAAGCCGATGGCACGCCTTTGTTAAGTTTTATGGCTTATGCTCCGAGCTTCCGCGGCGGCGTCGACGTAGCTGTTAAGCCGGCAACAAACTCTTCACCGACACGCATTGTAACTTCTCCCTTGTCATTAGGCGGCCCTCACATCAGGACTTTTGACGCGCTGGGCAATCCAGACGCTTCCTTTTTCGCCTACCCTGAAGATTTTCGAGGCGGCGTAAAAGTTTCGGTTATCAGCAGTAATGATTTCTTCGGTTCATACAAAATCGTTGCTGTTCCTGCTTCTAAGGGCGGACCGGATATCAGAATCTTTGATTCGACCGGTGCCTTTATAGAAAGCGAAAAAGCTTTCGAACCTTGGTGGCGCGGAGGTTACGAAATATCAGCCACTTCTTCCGGTCTCATCTATATTGCGGCTGACGGGCGCCGGGCATCGGTGAGAACCGCCGGCGGAACGCAGTGGAATAGTTGGAACCAAAACGGCGGCAACGGACGATGGTGGGGCAGAGGAGATTAAGTGAAAATTCAAAAGCCAATCCCAAGGGATTGGCTTTTTAGCGTTTAAGACTTTTAATTTTAGTCTTGAAATGTTTGTTGTGTAGTGATCGTTGCTGATTGGCTTTTTTGCGACGTTCTAGCTTGGATGGTTCAGGCGTATAATATATTAGATCTTCTTTTGCTGTCGCAACAATCGGCATCATGGAGCTGGCCATTTTGCCTATCATCTCATCTAATGTATATTCTTTTTTATTTTTTCTTTCCCATGGATCGAGAAAGAATATGATGCTATGACCTAAGTATGCTTCGGTCAGGGCGGCGGCGATTGCGGATTTATCCATACCGGGCCCAATTATTTTTACTTCTGCTTTCTCGCTCACGGCGGTATCTCCTTTTAATGTACGATTAATTAGGATTGAAATTTAGCATGTTTTAGAATAAAAATCAACTCACCCCTAACCCTCTTAAAGAGCTACTCTACCCCCAGCCCCTCCTCATTCGCAAGCGAATAAGGAGGGGAGATTAAATATAATTTTTTTGTTCTATATTTTTAATTTTGGCTTTTAAATTGTTTAATACAGTTAATATGTTGTCTTTTATTTCTTTATTAGTAAATCTAATGATATTAATATTATATTGACTAATAATATTCTCTCTTTCTAGATCTCTTATTCTATTATCATCAAGATTATGAATCTCTCCATCAACTTCAATTCCTAATCTTAGTTTTGGGCAATAAAAGTCTATGATAAATCCAGCAACAATATATTGTCTTCTAAATCTGTACCCCAAAATTTGATCTCTTTTTATCGCGTTCCATAATATATTTTCAGCTCGTGTTGGATTATTCCTAAATTCACGAGCTATTGTAAGTTTATTGATATAAGACATATTAAAAGTATTTGCTTGAATAAAAGTCACCCCTCCTTACGCAAAGCGTGAGGAGGGGTCGGGGGTAGAGTATTGTCAGGGGTGAGTTGAGCTTAAACTGTCTCATCAATCCGTTTCGCTAATTCTCTGTCTTTATCAGTGACAATATCGCCGGCGCTGTGCGTTGATAACTTAATCATTACTTTATTGTAAACATTGCTCCATTCAGGGTGGTGATTAAGCTCATCGGCAATAGCGGCAACTTTCGCCATAAACCCAAAAGCCTCTTTAAAGTCTTTAAAGGTGAACTCTTTTATTAACTTGTTATCAATTTCTTGCCACATAATTATTTTTTGTAGTCCCAAGGGGAATCGAACCCCTATTACCAGGATGAGAACCTGGCGTCCTAACCGTTAGACGATGGGACCGTATTAACCTAAAACCGAGCCTATAAAATCTTGATAACCGCGCATAAACTCTTCGGGTCCCATTGGATTTTTGCCTTCTAACTGCAAGCGGCGGATAATCAGGGAGCCTTCTTTGCATTGCACGGCCAAAGTTGAATTGTAAATAAAAGTTTTGCCGGGTTTGTGCATTGTCAGTCCGATAATATTCGGATCAACTTCGAGAATTTTAAGTTTTTTCCCGGCAACCCAAGTCCAAGCCGAGGGCCAAGGCGTCATTGCCCGTACAAAGCATTCTACCTCTTTGGCCGGCTTTGTCCAGTCTATCAAGCCGTCTTCTTTGGATAAACGTCCGACATAATTGGCGAACTCATTGTTTTGTTCCTGCGGTTTGATTCGGCCTTGAAAATAATCAATCAGAGTATCGGGTAAAAGCTTCGCTCCTATTTCAGCCATCTTTTCTCCAAGAGTTCCGGCGGTTTCGTTTTGACTAATGGCAAAGGAACGCTGTTTTAGAATCGGCCCGGTGTCCAAGTTTTTATCCATCAGCATTATGGTTACGCCGGTTTCTTCGTCATTATTTAGAATTGGCGCCTGCAGTACGGCGGCGCCGCGATACTTCGGCAGAAGTGAACCATGAACATTAACACAGCCGTACTTAGGCAGGTCTAAAATACTTTGCGGAATAATTTGAGCGTAAGCTACGACAACAATCGCATCAAGCTCTAAACCGCGCAACTGATCGGCGATTTGCGAAATCTTTTGCGGTTGCATCACTTCCAAATCATGACCAGTGGCAAAAGTTTTAATTGGCGGAGGCGTCAGTTCTAGATTGCGTCCGGCGGGCATATCGGGTTGCGTAATAACAGCCACTATTTCAAAACGCTCGTCGGCAACGAGCGCGGCGAGGCAGGGGACGGCGATTTTCGGAGTTCCCGCAAAAGCGAGGCGATACGGTTTCATGTTATTCAATCGTATGAATATTTCTGGCAGTATCAATGAAAAGGATACCGTCGAGATGGTCTATTTCATGCTGTATGACTCGCGCCATCAAGCCGCTGGCATCAATAGTCCTTTCTTTGCCTTCTGGAGTTATAAATTGACAGCGAACGCTCTTATGTCGTTTAACATCGCCAAAAACTTTGGGAATCGAGAGACAGCCTTCTTCGCCCCATTCTTTGAGCAGTGATTTTTTAAGCAATACGGGGTTGAACATGGCAATGGGACCGTCATTGGTATTAACTATAATTAGGCGAATATTTTTTCCGATTTGCGGAGCGGCCAAACCAATACCCTGGTCAGCTATCATGGTTTCGGCCATATCGCGCCATAAAGCTCCCAGAGCGGCTATTTCGGCTGGATTAATGGGTTTTGAGGGTTGCCGCAAGCGCGGGTCCGGATGTAATACTAAAGGCAATATTTGGCTCATACTAGCCTAAGTATTATATAAAATCGTCAAAAAATCAAGCCTGTTATATAATGATTGATATGGATCCGATTGAACCGATGTCATTCAAAAAAATACTTGATAATAAAAAAAGCGGCGTTAAACCGCCGGCTTACCTTTGGCAAGATTTGGCATTAAAGATTGAGCGCGAATTGCATGTGCCCGCATTCAAGCGCAATTCCATTTTCAAAGTTTGCCGAGATTATCCGAGAACGGTAATTGAACGCTGTTTGGCAGATACCAAGGAGCTGTGCACGCAAGGCGAACAATGGAAATATTTTTTAAAACTGGTTATGCTGTCGGACCAAGTTCGTAGTGAAGCGCGAGATGGCCAACCCCGAAAGGAGCCTCGTAGCTGAATTCATTGGCTTCAATATTAGTATCATGCAAGATGCCGAGAAGGATGGCTAAAACTCCGGTATCTTCGCAGGCCACGGTTGAAGCCAAGCTGGCGGTAGCTAAAAATTCAAGTTGATTATTTTCTTTTAAGGCCTCAACTATTTTTTGATCAAACTTTTTACCTTTGGGTGAATAACCCAAGGGAGATTTTTTATTTACGCGATGGGAAAGATCGGCGGCGGCGATGACGGCAATATTCTGTTTTTCAGCGGCAATCATTTCGCCGAGCTTAATACCGAAGTTAAGAGCCGTTTCCTCGCTGATTTTATCACCTAAGGTGATTGGTACAATAGTTTTGGAGCCAAGCGGTCCGAGCATTGATAAGGCAATGGCGCTGGCATAATCAAGTCCGGAGTTACTGGTTAAGATTACCGGAAATTCCGCTTCAGAATCTTCGCAGAGACGTCCGCAAACATCGATGTTGCCGGCATATTCCCAATTGGTTACCAAATCTCCGAACAAATCAAAGTCGGCCTTAAAGCGCGGCGAGACATTAATGCCAAGGCAATTTTCAAAAGCCGGACCCTTGGAAGTTAAAACAATTATTGTTTCGGCACCTGAGGCGGCGAAGGCGGCTGATAATTTTTCTGCCGCGGCTAAAGTCGCGGTAAATTGAGCCGTATTTTCCTTGCCGATATTAGGCACGAGCAGGGGAGAGTGCGGCGCAACGGCCGCGAAGACTAAGGGCATATTATTGAGTCACGACAACCGCTTCGCCGTCGGCATGAAGATTCATCAGACGATCGGAAACAACGAAGATGTTGCTCCATTTATAACCGAGTTTTATAAAGGCGTCAGCTGAAAGTACCGGCCGTTTTAATCCGTTTTCAATTATATAAACAGCCGGATGTGCGGCGGTGCGGACAATATCACCGTCGCTCAGGCGAATCGGATCGCCAGTCGTGTAGCCGGACAATTCTTTGGCCGTTGTTCGAATAATTCTTTTATTTTTGAATTTGGTGCGCAAAAGCGAGGCGTCGAGCAGGGGATGTTTGATGCCTTCTTCAACCCAGAAAACTCCGCCCGTTGCTTTGTCTTGCAGAAGAGAACCGGTTGGATAGGTTGAAGTTGTCGTAATTACGCTGCCTTCGGCGTATTCGGCTATTTCGGATTCGGAAGCGTTTATTATTTCATCGGGATTAAAGCCCATTTTCTTAAAAGCTTCGGGATTGGCAAAACGGCGTTTATGATCATCAACCAACAAATATATGCGTCCGTTAGGAATTCGGATAATTGAATATTGAGCGAATTTTATAGGCGCGCCGGTTTCATACTTATCAAGATCGGCGCGAGAAACTATTTGAATGCGTGAAGGGTCATAACGGGAAGTCAGTGCGCTACGGGTCATAAAGGGACGTTTGACGCCGTTTTCAATCAGCCAGACACCGCTTTCTCCGGCAACCTGCAGAAGAGAACCGTTAAGATAATCGCGAGTGAAATATCTTTGCCATAATTTCCAAAAATTAAAATTGCCGTTGTAAACATGCGGCGTATAGTTATAAAGTCCGGCGGTCGCGTTGTTGGCGGGAGTAATAACGCTCGGACCTTGACCGGTGTTGGTCACGGTGTAGGTTTGTCCGGCTTTATAACGATAGAGATGAGGATTTTTTACATAATCAAAGAACTGCAAAGCGGCGGAATTTATTTGTTTGCCAAAACCCTTCCAGCGCTGGATAGCAGGATCATCCATCGAACAAGAGTCACAGACTCCGTAACCGGTCGCCCAATCAAGCTGTTTTTGGGTCGGTGTTTTTTCGGTTATCAAACTCTGTTCTTTTTGCAAAAGCACGATTAAAAATTTGGGGTTGACCGTCGCCGGGCGGCAGAACTGCATTTTTTGTTCTCTGGTATAACTTCGGTATTGTTCGATTGTATCGCATTCGAAGTTATAGGCGGCATTGTAAATTATTTGCGCCGCCGACATAGTTGCGCCAAAAGCGTCTGTAAAATTATTGGTTGCGATATAGCCGCCCTGACTATTTAAGAAAGAGTCGATTTCTCCCAGGCTCATAGCGCCGGCATCCAGCATTTCTTGATCGCTGATAATATTATTCGGGTCAAAAGCGGCTTTTGCCGCAAAGGGCAAAACGGCCACGCAAGCGGCCGCCATCACGAAGAAGCTTATAAAATATTTTTTGCGCATAATCATTTTGACAGTATAACTTAAAAACGGCTCTTGGACAACATAAAACGCCGCTTTATCATATAAAACGGCGTTTTTATGTTTTTTATTTCACTGAAACCAGAATTTTTTTGGAGATGTCAAGCGTTATGTTGACATGATCGCCGTGTTTAACGCGTCCGGCGACGATGCCCGATGCCAATTCATTCAAAATCATGCTTTGAATAACCCTTTTTAAGGGGCGGGCGCCGAAGGTTTTGTCAAAGCTTTTTTCAGCTAGTAATTGCTTGACGTTCTTGGCGATGCGCAATTTAATGTCTTGATTGCGCAAACGGACTTCGACTTTGGCCAATTCAAGATCGACTATTTTGACCAGATCTTCTTTCAGTAAACTCTTGAAAATCACAATCTCATCGATACGGTTAAGGAATTCCAACTTGAAATGCGCGCGCAAAATTTTATCGATTTTTTCACGCATTTCATCCTGCTGAAGTTTGACCACTTTGTCATTATCGCTGTGATCGGAGAAACCGATTGAATACTCGCGAATAATCTCGTTGCCGAGGTTGGAGGTCATGATTATGATTGTGTTCTTGAAGTTTACGGTACGTCCCTTGGCATCGGTTAAGCGTCCGTCATCAAGAATCTGCAAAAGAATATTGAAGACTTCCGGATGGGCCTTTTCAATTTCATCAAAGAGAATAACGCTGTACGGTTTGCGGCGCACGCGATCGGTCAATTGTCCGCCTTCATCATAACCGACATAGCCCGGTGGAGAACCGATCATTTTAGAAACGCTGTGTTTCTCCATGTACTCGCTCATGTCGAGGCGAATCAGCGAGTTATCATCGTTAAACATAAACTCAGCCAAAGCTTTGGCCAGTTCGGTTTTACCGACGCCGGTCGGTCCGACGAAGAGGAATGAACCCATTGGTTTTTTCTCTTCGCTGATTCCTGCACGAGCTCGACGCAGAGCATTGGCTATGCTGCTGATGGCGTCGTCTTGTCCGACAACTCGTCCGGTCAATTCTTCTTCGGCGCGAGCCAATTTGCGGACTTCGGATTCAAGCATCTTGGCGACCGGTATACCGGTCCAGCGGGCAACCACGCGGGCAATGTCTTCTTCGTCAATTTCTTCTTTTAGAATTTTCTGTCCGGATGAATTCAAACGCAAGAGTTCGGTTTCTTCTTTTTTGATTTGCTTTTCAAGATTGGGAATGGCCGCATAACGGATTTCAGCCACGCGGGTCAAATCGTCGCCGCGTCGTTGAATAGATTCAGCTTCGGCCTTAAGTTCGTCAATCTTGCCCTTTGAAGCGCGGATGCGCCCGATAATGTCTTTTTCGTTTTGCCAGCGGCTTTCCAATTGTCCGGCTTTTTCTTTAAGATCAGACAGTTCCTTGGCCAAAATTTTTAATTTTGCGTCATTGCGCTTATCCCTGATTAAATTGGCTTTGGTAACTTCAAGGCGGCGAATTTGCTTGCGCAAGGTATCGAGTTCTTCGGGCGAAGAATCGATTGCCATACGCAAAGCCGAAGTGGCTTCATCCATCAAGTCAATTGCCTTATCGGGCAAGAAGCGATCGGAAATATAGCGGGTAGAAAGCTTTACCGCGGCAACAACGGCTTCATCCGTTATTTTAACGCCATGGTGCAATTCATATTTGTCTTTTATCCCTCGCAAAATAGCAATGGCGTCTTCTTCGGTCGGTTCGCTGACATAGACGGGTTGAAATCGACGCTCCAGAGCTGAATCTTTCTCAATATATTTTTGATACTCGCGCGTGGTGGTCGCGCCAATGGCTCTTAAGGTGCCGCGCGCCAAAGCCGGTTTTAACATATTGGCCGCATCGGCCGCTCCGTCGGCTTGGCCCATACCGACGATGGTATGCAACTCGTCGATAAAAAGAATAATGCGACCTTCATTGGCTTCAATTTCTTTTATCAAAGCTTTCAAGCGGTCTTCGAATTCTCCGCGGAATTTCGCGCCGGCAATAAGTGCGCCGAGGTCAAGAGAAATCAATTCTTTGTTTTTAAGGCTCTCGGGAACGTCGCCGGAAACAATGCGTTGCGCCAGTCCTTCAATAATTGCGGTTTTACCGGTGCCGGCTTCGCCTAAAAGAACCGGGTTGTTTTTCAAACGACGGGATAAAATTTGCATGACCCGTTTGATTTCTTCGTCGCGACCGATAACCGGATCAAGTTTATTGTCGCGAGCCAGAGCGGTCAGGTTGTTGGTATATTTTTCAATGACGCGGAAACGTACTTCCGGTTCCTGCGTATCAACCTTTTTGCCGCCGCGTATTTTTTTAATCGCTTCCAAAAGCGAAAGGCGAGTCAAGCCCATTTCCAAAAGAATTTTTTGAGCCTCGGACTTGGTTTCCAATAAGGCCAAAACTATATGTTCGGTCGAAACAAATTCATCGTCCATTTGCTTGGCCTCTTTAATCGAGCGTTCGATAATCGTCGCCATTTCTGTGGTGCCTTGAACCATGCCCGTTGCGGCCTGGACTTCGACTTTGGGTAGTTTTTCCAATTCGTTTTCCAGCGCTTCGTGCAATTCGTCGCTATTAATATCCAAGCTGTCCAAAATAGGGCGTACTAGACTGTCGCTTTGCTCGAGCAGGGCCAAGAGCATATGGGAAGCATTGATATATTGCTGGCCATATTCCTGGGCGATAACCTGAGCGTTAATAATGGCTTCTTGGGATTTATGGGTAAATTTATCTAACATATATGGTTTAGTAATTTAGCTGAAATTTAGCACTCATATTATAGGACTGCTAAATTTTACTGTCAAGTAAGCTGTGTTATAATCAATTATATAAAATAGTAGCTATAAACGCCTTTATGGGCAAGACGCATATTCTCGGTGTTCCGATTGACATTTTGAGCCCAGCTGAACTCGGGCGAGCAATTCGGCGTTTATTAGCCGGTCGACACGGACACATTGTCACTCCAAATCCAGAATTCCTGCTCCTGGCTCAGAAAAACCAGGAATTTTTTTCCGTGCTCGAAGAGGCTCATTTGTCAGTTCCGGACGGCATTGGATTGAAGTTCGCCGGCTGGCTCAAAGGGGTTAATTTGCGACGCTACAGCGGCTCCAATCTGGTTTCCTATTTTCTAAAAATAGCCGACAAACTGCGTTTGCGCGTCGCGGTTGTTAATTGGAGCAAAGGATTATCCGGCGATGAAGATATAATACGTTCTATTAAGCGCCGTCATCCTCATCTTAAGCTCTTGGTTTTTTCAATGGAGCAAGACTCTCATAATTATGACGTACAACGCTTGCGCTCGTTTCACCCCGATATTGCCTTTGTTGCTTTAGGGGCGCCGTGGCAAGACATTTTCATCCGGCGTCGTTTATTGCGAGACATTCCGACTCTGCGTTTTGCTATGGGGGTCGGAGGCAGTTTTGATTTTTTGACCGGCAAAGTGCGGCGAGCGCCGCGCGCCATTCAATTTTTGGGATTTGAATGGTTTTGGCGCTTATTGCAACAACCTTGGCGTTTCAAGCGGATATATAATGCCGTTATTAAATTCCCAATCGCCGTTATCGGCTGGCAATTCCGTCGCTTCAAATATCGGCCGAACGTCGTCGCTATGATAATTAATAAACAGGGCGAGGTTTTATTATTGAACGTGGCCGGACGAAGAAACTATTGGGGTTTGCCTCAGGGCGGAGTTGAAAGAAGGGAAACACTGGAAGAGGCTGTACGCCGCGAAGTCGCCGAAGAAACCGGCTTGACTAAATTAAGAATAAAGGCTTTATTTCCCAATACCTATCAATATGATTGGCCGAAGCATTATACTCATTCCGGTTATAAAGGCCAGCGGCAAAGTTTTTTCATTATGGAATATGACGGACCTCGTTCCAGCGTTCGTATTAACCCGATTGAACACAAAGGCTATCGCTGGGTTCGGCTTGAACATTTGATCAGGGCTTCTAGCCCGGTTCATCGCCAGCAATATCAGATTTTCTTGGATAAATATTATGAAATCAAAAAACGGCAAAATTAAAATTATCTTAAGCGGTGGCGGTACAGGCGGTTCAGTTACGCCGCTTTTGGCTATCGCCGAAACTTTGGGAGATGATTATTATTTTACATGGATCGGAACCAACAACGGCATTGAACGCCAGATGACTGAAGGTTATCCCTTTGTTTACATTCCAATTCCGGCCGGCAAATTGCGACGCTATTTTTCTTTTCATAATCTGCTTGATATCTTCAATATCATTTCGGGCTTGGTGCAATGTCTTTTTATTTTAAAAAAGGAAAAGCCCGATTTGATTATTTCGGCCGGCGGTTTTGTCAGCGTTCCCGTGGCCTGGGCCGCTAAACTATTAAATATTAAGGTGATTATTCACCAGCAAGATATTCGTCCCGGGTTGGCCAACAGATTAATGGCCCCCTGCGCTTCTATAATTACAACTGCCTTTGAAAAAAGCGTTGAGGATTACGGCAAGAAAGCCGTCTGGATTGGCAATCCGATTCGCTCCATTTTCCTTTCCGTTAAAGCGCGTGAAAATAAGCGGCCGTGTATTTTGATTTTGGGCGGTGGTACGGGTTCAGAATCAATAAACCGCTTGGTTCAAGAATCAATCGAAGGTATTGTTACCTTTGCTGAAGTTGTCCATATTACCGGCAAGCATAACGCCAAATCGCGTCTGACAAAAGATGTTGGGTCTTATCAATCTTATGACTTGCTTGATAATACTCATATCGCGCAAGCTATGGCCAAGGCTGATATTGTCGTGACGCGCGCCGGTCTCGGCACCTTGTCAGAATTGTCTTTCTTGGGCAAACCGTCGGTAATAATTCCTATCCCTGATTCGCACCAAGAAGATAATGCTGATTATTTTTTTGAACATCAGGCCGCAATTGTCTTAAATCAAAAAACATTAAACTCTGAAATCTTCATTTCAACCTTGAAAGAGCTGTGCACTAGTCAAGCAAGGCGCGAAGAATTGGCTTCTAATATTAAGAAAGCCATGAAACAGGGGGCGAATGAGGCTATGAAACAAATAATCAATAGATTAATTTTTTAAAGCCGTGGATTTGTCTAAAATCAAGAAAATATACATGATCGGCATAAAAGGCGTGGGGATGACCATGCTGGCCGAGTTTTTGGCGCATGAAGGTTATGAAATAAGCGGTTCGGACCTTGCTGACAAATTTATGACCGACGAGGTATTAAAGAAAGCGGGGATTAAGGTTTTTGAAAATTTTGACGCAAAACATCTTGATGATCACTTTGATTTGGTTGTTTACTCAACGGCTTATAACGAAAGCAATTTAGAGTTGAAGACGGCTTTGGAAAAAAAGTATAAAGTGGCGACCTTTGCCGAAGTCTTGGGCGCGGTTTTCAATACGCATAAGGGCATAGCGGTTTGCGGCAGTCACGGCAAAACAACGGTTTCGGCCTGGCTCGGCTTTGTATTGGAAGGTTGCGGTTTAGAACCCAATGTTATGGTCGGCGCTCGCGTCCCGCAATTTAAAGGTTCGAGTTTGATCGGTAAATCAAATTTATTGGTTATTGAAGCGGATGAATATCAAAATAAGCTTCAATATTTTTCACCCAAAGCCATTGTCTTGAATAATATTGATTATGATCATCCGGATTTTTTCCCGGATATGGAAAGCTATGAAGAGGTTTTTGCCGAGTTCATAGCCAAGTTGCCGAAATCCGGTCTATTGATTGCCAACTTTGATGACAGCCGCGTTCGGCGCTTAGCCGGCGTATGCCTTGGCCGAGTTGTCAGTTATGGTTTTGGCAAAGGAGCAGATTATATTATCAGCGAAGCCAAACAGGATTATGCCAACCAATATTTCGTTTTGAAATTAAAAACCGAAGACGGTTTAACCGACATCGGCAGTTTCCGCATCAATCTTTTGGGCAAACACAATATCGCCAACGCCGCCGCTGTAATTGTTACTGCGATTGAGTTGGGGGCTGATTTGAATGATCTCCGCCGTTCGCTTGAAGAATTTACCGGTACGGCGCGGCGCTTGCAAACTTTGGGGACTTTTCGCGGCGCTTTGATTTTGGACGATTACGCGCATCACCCGACTGAAATAAAAACAACTCTCGAGGGAGTCAGAAAGAAATATCCGAAAAAGAATTTACGGGTTGTTTTTCATCCTCATACCTTTAGCCGAACAGAAGCTTTGTTAAATGATTTTGCCGGCAGTTTTCTCAAAGCTAACGAAGTGATTGTTCTAAATATTTACGCTTCAGCTCGTGAAGCCGCCGGAACCATTAGCGGAGAAGATGTCGCAAGGGCCATAGCCGGTCAGGCGGGAGCAAAACAAAGCGTTAAATATCTTCCGACACTCGAGGAAGCTGAGGATTATCTTCGCTCAACCGCTAACGGCAATGATGTGATAGTATTGATGGGCGCCGGCGACGTCTTTAGAATCGGCGAGAATTTATTGGGTTTAATATGATTCAGAATAAAATCAAACAAAATTATCCCTTAGCCGAGTTATCGACTTATAAAATAGGCGGTCCGGCAGAATATTTTTTACAGGCCGAGAGCCAAGAAGAGATTGAAGAAGCCTTTGCTTTTGCCAAAGCGCAAAATTTACCGGTAACCATTCTCGGCGGTGGTTCGAATATTTTAATTAACGACCAAGGCGTCAAAGGGCTAGTTATAAAATTGCATAATCAGGAAATTGAAATTAAGGGTGATGAAGTCCTTTGCGGCGCGGGCGTCGAAGTAAAAACCATTGCCGAATTGGCTTTTGAAAAAAATCTTTCCGGAATAGAATGGTCAATCGGTATTCCGGGAAGCATGGGCGGGGCGATTCGAGGCAATGCCGGAGCCCATGGCGGCTCATTCGACCAAGTGGTTGAGTTGGTCAGAGTTTTTGATTGCGAAAAATTTTTGTGGGTTGATTGCATGCCCGAAGATTGCGGTTTTGCCTATCGATCAAGCCGTTTTAAAACAGAACCGCATTATATTATTTGGGAAGTCCAACTTCGCCTAAAAGCTACCGAGGATAAGACTGCAATGGAAAAAGTGATGAATGAGTATAGGGAATATCGCCGGACAAGCCAGCCCAAGGAGCCGAGTGCCGGCTGTGTTTTTAAAAACTTTTTTGCCAAGGACATAGAAGAAGCTAATAAAGATTTATTTGCGCGTGCCGAAAAAGACCAGAAGATCAGGGGCGGAAAAATCGGCGCCGGCTATTTAATAGAAATATTGAATCTCAAGGGCAGTTCTATCGGCGGAGCTAAAATCTCCGAACAGCATGCCAACTTTTTGGTTAATGTTGAAAAAGCCAGCGCGGCCGATGTCAGGGCTTTGATTAATAAAATCAAGACCGAGGTTAAAAAAGAATTGGCTGTTGATATGGAAGAGGAGATTCAGTATATCGGGTTTTAGGTTACTTGATTTTTTCTTAAAAATTAGCTATATTAGGATTGCTTTTATATATATTTTATGAAGATTCAGAAAAAATATTGGGTTTTAATAATAATCGTCCTTCTGATCGGAGGAAGCGTTGTTTACGGTTTGATGAATAAAAAACCAACGGTTGAATATACTACGGCCGATGTAAGTCGCGGTACCTTGCTTCAATCGGTCAGCGAAACGGGTACCATAACCCCGGCCAAGGAAATCGAACTCAATTTTGCAATCAGCGGACAGCTAAGCAAGGTTAATGTCAAAGTAGGCGACCAGGTTGTCCCTGATCAGGCTTTGGGAGAGATTGATTCCTCAAGCTTGGCCATTAGACGCCAAGAGGCGCAGGCCAACTTGAACGTTGTTGAAGCCAATGTGCGCCAAGCTCAAGCCAATTACGATTCGGCGCGTCGCGAATATGACAAATTGTCAGCCAGCCTTAACGAAGCTTTGAAGCAAGCTGAAAAAACCAAAAGCGATTTGGAAGACAGTGGACCATCGACAGTTACAACCAGTGAACAGGCCATTGTAACGGCTCGTTCCTCTCTGAACAGCACCAAGTCGACTTACCAACAAGGCATTGATAATAAAAACGCGGCGCTTAAAACCACAATCCAAAGCAAGTTGGCAGGAGCCAGTACCTCGCTTGAAGCAATCAATCGGATTTTGCTTGATGATGATCTTAAGCCGACCTTTAGCGTTAAAAACAGTTCGCTCATATCATTATCCAAGAATGGTCACGCTGCCGCTTCCAGTTTGGTCACATCGGCAAACAACAGTTTGAATTACGATTCGACGCATGCCGCTTTGGCAAAAGTTTTCGAAGCGCTTAATTACACCTTCGCAGCCTTGGAAGCTTCTATTCCGAATGAGAATTATACACAAAGCGAATTGTCAGCCGCCAAAACAAGTATTGATGGCCAAATTACCGTTACTTCAACAGCTATCAGTTCTCTGCAATCAGCCAAACAAGCGGTTGAAGATGCGACGTTGGCATATGACACCAATGTTTTGTCGGCCGAACACGCATTGAGCCAGGCTCAAGTAAACTATGAGAACGCATTATTGGCCGCGCGCAATGCCGCCTCTACCGCGCGTTATAACAGAGATCAGCAATTGGCTTCCGCCCAAACTCGCATTGATAGCGCTTTGTCTTCCTTAAACGTCGCTCAGGCTCAAGTCGGCCAGGCAAGCGCCAATGTCGCCTTGATTCAAGATCAGTTGTCGGACAATATTTTGAAATCTCCGATCAAGGGACTTATTACGAAAATTAATTATGAAGTCGGAGAACAGGTCACGGCTCAAAAAGCTTTTGTCTCCGTGTTAACCGAAAACAATTATCAAATCGAAGTGGATATTTCGGAAACCGATATAGCCAAACTCAAATTCAATGATACGGCTGAAATTACTCTTGACGCCCTCGGTCCGGATATTAAATTCGAAGGCAAGGTCTACTTTATCGAACCTGCCGCAACCGTTATTCAAGGCGTGACATATTACAAAGTTAAAATAAGTTTTGATCCCGGTACTCAGCCTTCAGTAAAACCGGGAATGACCGCCAGCGCGGTTATTATGACCGCTAAGCGGGAAAATGTTCTGATTATGCCGGCTCGAGCTGTTGTTGAAAAAAACGGCAATGGTCAAATCGTCCGTATTTTGCAAGCCGATAACACGATTCGCGAAAATCCGGTCAGCGTAGGTTTGGCGGGCGATGACGGTTTGGTTGAAGTTCTGTCGGGCGTTAATGAAGGCGATAAAGTAGTTACCTTTATTAAAGATTCAAGTAAAAAATAAGTCGGCTATGCTCATCAAGGTTGAGGGCCTGAAAAAAGATTACGTGAACGAGGAGGTCGTGACAAAGGTTTTGCACGGCCTCTCCTTTAGTATTGAAGAAGGGGAATTTGTTTCAATTATGGGCCCCTCGGGTTCGGGCAAATCAACCTTAATGCATATTCTGGGTTTTCTTGATCGAGCTTCTCACGGCAAATATGAATTTGAAGGCCGCGACGTAACCTCTTTGTCTGATGATGAATTGGCGGCTTTCCGCAATGAGAAAATAGGTTTTGTCTTTCAGTCATTTAATCTTCTGCCGCGCACCAGCGTTTTAGAAAATGTTAAACTGCCTTTGCTTTATTCAAGCAAGCCTCATCATAATGCCACCAAGCGGGCACAGGAAGTTTTGGAACAGGTCGGCTTAGGCCATCGTCTCGGTTTTTTTACCAATCAAATCTCCGGCGGAGAAAAACAGCGCGTCGCGATCGCTCGCGCCTTAATCAACAATCCTTCGATTATTTTTGCAGATGAGCCGACCGGCAACTTGGATTCAAAATCCGGAACACAAGTTATGGCTATCTTGCAGGCTTTGAACGATGCAGGTCATACGGTAATTCTCGTAACTCACGAAACCTTTACTTCCGAACACGCCAAACGAATTATTATGATGAAGGACGGTTTGATTGTTGAAGATAAAAAGGTGACTCATCGCCGCATCGCCAAAGATACCGAGCTTATCAAGTAACATGAGAAAAGATTATTATTCCAACATGATCAAAGGCGCCTTCAGCGCTTTGAATGCGAGCCGCCGTCGCAGTATTTTGACAATGCTCGGTATTATTATAGGAGTTGCCGCGGTCATAATTATTATGGCCATAGGCTCCGGCGCCCAAGCTTTAATCCTTTCTCAATTTGAAACCTTCGGTTCTAATTTGATAGGCGTTCTTCCCGGCAAGTCAGAACAAAACGGACCGCCGGCCGCTGTTTTCGGCGTAACTATCACTACCTTGACGCTTGATGATGCGATAGCGCTCGGCCAGAAAAATAACGTTCCCCACGCTATTGCCGTTGAACCGGTCAGCCAGGGCGCGGGTACGGCCACTTGGCGCAGTGAGAGCTATGATACGACTTTTTTCGGAACTAGCGCCGATTATATAGAAGTCGAGGGAGGCGAACTGGAGAGCGGGCGTTTTTTCAGCGCCGATGAAGTTGATTCAACGGCCCGCGTCGTAGTGTTGGGCAGTACTGTTAAAACAGAACTTTTTGGCCAAAGCGACGCTGTCGGACAAAACATTCGTTTAAAAAACACAGTTTTAACCGTTATCGGAGTTATGAAAGAGCGCGGAACCGTGGCTTTCCAAAATTATGATGACCAAGTAATCTTGCCGATTACGACTTTGCAAAAATTAATTCTAGGCGTCAATCATCTCGGATTCTTGCGAGTGAAAGTTGATGACGGAGCCAACATAGAACAAACCATGATTGATGTTACCGAAACTTTGCGCGAGCGCCACGGCATAAAAGATTCGAGCGGTTTAAGCGACGATTTTACAATCCAAAGTTCGCGCGACGCCATTGAGACGCTGACAACCGTTACCAGCGGATTGAGTTTTTTCTTGGCGGCTATGGCGGCTTTATCGCTTTTGGTCGGAGGCATCGGAATCATGAATATAATGTTAATCCGCGTTGTTGAACGTACTCGCGAAATCGGACTAAGACAGGCTTTGGGCGCACGGCGCTTTGATATCATGTCTCAATTTTTGACCGAGGCAACGGCTATTACTTTGTCCGGCGGCATTATCGGAATTGTGATTGGAGAATTAATGTCAGTGCTTATAACTTTAGTAGCTCAGCAAATGGGTTATGATTGGCCTTTTAGTTTTTCATTGGTAGCGATTATCGTCGCCGTTTCAGTTTCGGTTGCCGTTGGTTTGATATTCGGACTTTATCCGGCGGCCAAGGCAAGTAAACTCGATCCTATCGAAGCTCTGCGTTACGAATAAAATATGACTATCGGTAATTCAATCAAAAGTTCTCTTAAGTTGATGCGCGCCAATAAAATGCGCACCAGCTTGACTTTGCTCGGATTGGTTATCGGAATCATGACCGTCATAATAGTTTTTTCAGCCGGTGAGGGCGTTAAAGGACTTTTGTTCAGCCAGCTTGAATCTTTTGGAACCGATACGATTAATACCGAAATCAAAGTTCCCAACAGTCAAACCGGTGCGGCCTCCGACAGTAAATCAAGCACCGCCATAGTCGGCGGCGTTCAAATTACAACTTTGACCCTGGAAGATATGCAGGCGGTCAACCGATTGCCTAATATTCAAACCAGTTATGGAGCCGTCTTGAGCCAAGAAGCTGTCTCCTACGGCAGTGAATTGCGCAAGGCCTTTGTTTACGGTTTAAGCAGTACTTATCTTGATATTGATACTTCAACTTTGAGCGAAGGCAGATTCTTTTCCGAAGCCGAAGACCGTTCTTTGGCGCCGGTGGTGGTTTTGGGTTGGGGTATCAAAGATAAATTATTCGGCGACTCTGACGCGATAGGTAAAACCATCCGTTTTCGTGGCAACTCGTTTACGGTTATCGGCGTTATGGCCGAACGAGGCAGCGTTATGTTTATGAATTTCGATGATTTTCTGTATATGCCGATTAGGACATTGCAAAAGAAGGTTATGGGAATTGATCATATTTCATATTTCATTTCCAAGATGAGAAATCCTGATTCGCCGGAGTCGACTGTTGAGGAAATCGAAGATGTATTGCGGCGTCGCCATAATATTTCCGATCCGACGCGGGATGATTTCAGCGTAACCGCCATGGCGGAAGCAATTGATATTTTAAATACTGTTACCAGCGCAATGACCTTCCTTCTTCTAGCTATTGTTGCTATTTCTTTGGTGGTCGGAGGCGTCGGCATTATGAACGTTATGTATGTTGCCGTTACCGAACGAACTATGGAAATCGGATTGCGCAAAGCAGTCGGCGCCAGCTCTTCTAATATCTTGCGCCAGTTTTTAATTGAAGCGATTCTGCTTACCTTGGTTGGGGGATTTATCGGTTGTTTGCTCGGAACCGGTTTTGCATTCTTAATCAGTTTGATTGCCAAAGCAATGGGGCTGAGCTGGGTTTTTTCCGTTCCGCTTAAGGCCTATATAGTAGCCCTATCATTCAGCGCATTTTTTGGAATTGTCTTCGGAGTTACGCCGGCGCGCGCCGCGGCCAAACTTGATCCGATTGAAGCCTTGCGAACCGAATAAAAAAGCCTTAAAACATGGTACAATATAGATTAGAAATTCACTTATGGTTTTAAGAGTCATAATCAAATGCCTTTGGGGCTTATTTATCGCCGGCGTCGCCGTTTTGGCGATTGTTTTGATGTTGATCGGTTTTAATTTAAAACATGTCGCCGCTGTTTATTCCAACGTTATGAGCGGCAAAAATTCGCTTGAACAATCCTTGCATCTGGCTCAGTCGGCTGACTTTGCCGGCGCCAACCGTTCAGCTGATGAAGCGGTTCAAAGTTTTACAACCGCTGTTAAGGCAGTGGAAAGCATTCGTCTCGGTCCTATTGCTTATATTAAAATATTCGCCGCCTATAAAACCGATGCGCGCCATTTGGTTTCGGCCGGCAAATCTTTATCTGAGGCAATGGATGCGGCGACGAGCTACGGCAGCGGCTTGGGCGACATTATTGCCGCTAAGGGCGGTACGACTTTTTCCAAACTGCCAATAGAGGAACGGCGCCGGATTTTAGAAACCGTTTATACAGCCGATGCTTCCTTGTATGAAGTTAAAGAAAAGTTGACTGTCAGCTTGGCGGAGATAGAAGCCATTTCATCATTTAAATGGTTCGGCCCTTTGAGCGCTCGTTTGGAAGAGTTAAAAGATAAACTTGGCGAAGGCCAGCGCACGCTTGAAGAAGCTTCGCCTTTGACTCGGCTTTTACCGGCCATGCTCGGATATCCGAAAACGTCGCGTTATCTTATGATTTTGCAAAATTCTGACGAGCTTCGACCGACCGGAGGCTTTATCGGCACTTACGGCATTATCCAAACCAAGGACGGCGATTTTGAGCGGTTTGAAACGCATGATATTTACCATCTTGATATGCCGGTTAAAGATAAGATCTCGATTGTTCCGCCCGCGCCCCTAAAACAGTATTTGGGAGTTGATAAATGGTATATGCGCGATGCCAACTGGTCGCCGGATTATCCGACCGCCGCTCAGGAAATATTGCGTTTTTACAAAATGGAAAATGCGGCCTTGCCCAAACCTGATCCAATAAATGATTTTGACGGCGTTATAGCCATTACACCCGAACTGATTACCGACTTAATGCAATTGACCGGTCCGATTACGGTTGAAGGCGAAACCTATACGCCGCAAAATTTCGTTGACCTCTTGCAATATAAAGTCGAGCGCGGTTATGTCCAGCTCGGAGTTTCTTCATGGCAGCGCAAAGAAGTGGTTGGAGAAATAGCCAAGTTGATTAAGGAACGCTTACTTGATTTGCCGCTTGGACGTTGGCCAGAAATGATTAATTTGATTTCGAACAATGTTGCCAGAAAAAATATTTTATTGTATTCAAACGACCAAGCATTGCAGACCTTGATTAAAGAACAAGGTTGGTCAGGCGAGGTTCGCCATGATTGGGGAGATTATTTAATGGTGGTTGATGCGAACATGGCCGCGCTAAAAACCGACGCGGTAATGGATCGTCAAATAGAATATTCCTTGGAAGAGGGGAATGATAATTTGAAAGCCAGACTGGTAGTGCGATATTCACATAACGGCGGTTTTGATTGGAAGACGACTCGCTATCGTACTTACACGCGAGTTTACGTTCCGGCGGGAAGTCGATTAATAAACGCCAGCGGATTTTCCCAAGGCGAGGTCGCAGTTGCTCAGGAATTGGGCAAGACTTATTTTGGCGCTTTTTTGTCGGTTGAACCGGGGCAAATCGGTCAATTGGTTTTTGAGTATGAGCTACCATCGGAAATTTTGTCGAATATGCGAAAATTCAATAATTACCGCCTAACCATTCAAAAACAGCCCGGAAAACACCTTAGCCGCTTGGCCGTTGACTTGGCCTTCAAAAATAAGATAAAATCCTATAGTCCAGCTAATTTCTACTCGACCGCTTCCGAAGCTTCTCGGTTAAGAGCTAATGGCGATTTAACGATAGACAGAAGCTTTTTCATCAATTTTTAACTATGTTTATTAAGCGGATCGGCATCGATCTCGGCACAACTTATACCCTAGTCCATGTCCCGCGTCGCGGGATTGTTATTAACGAGCCTTCGGTGGTCGCAATTTCAATGAGCGACAAAAAGATTTTGGCAGTCGGCAACGAAGCCAAAGACATGCTTGGCCGCACACCGGGCAATATTGTCGCCATCAAACCTTTGAAAGACGGAGTCATCGCCGACTATCATACAACCGAAGCAATGTTGCGTTATTTCATTAACAAAGCATTGTCGGGTGTCCGTCTTTTTCGTCCCGAAGTTATGGTCGCCGTTCCGGCCGGCATTACATCAACCGAACGACGCGCCGTTATCGACGCGACGATTGCGGCCGGCGCTAAAGCCGCCTACATTATCAAAGAACCGATTGCCGCGGCTATCGGCGCGGATATTCCTATTGGATCTCCTTCCGGACATATGATTGTCGACATCGGCGGAGGAACTGCGGAAATGGCCGTTATATCTTTGGGCGGCGTTGTAACTTCGACTTCGGTTCGGGTCGGCGGAACCAAGTTTGATTCCTCGATTATCGATTACATAAGACGTAAATATAACTTAGTTATCGGGGAAAGAACCGCTGAAGAAGTTAAAATCGGCATCGGGTCCGCGCTCTATCTTGAAGATAAATTGACAATGGAAATCCGCGGCCGCGACATTATCACGGGTTTGCCTAGGAACATCATTGTTTCCTCGGACGATGTAACGGAAGCGATTCAAAACGAGTTAGAAGCTATTATAGCCGCGGCTAAAAATGTTCTGCGCGAGACGCCACCTGAATTAGCTTCCGATATTATGGACAAGGGAATGGTTTTGTCCGGCGGTTCATCGCTTTTACGCAACCTTGATCAGTTGCTTTATCGAACGACCGATGTGCCGGCCTATGTTGCTGATGATGCTCTGCTTTGCGTAGCCAAAGGCACCGGCATTGCTTTGGAAAACCTAGATTCCTACAAACGCAGTATTTTTGCCACTAAATAGTATGATTATCGGCATTGACGCCAGCCGAGCCAACCGCTCGCATAAGAGCGGAACAGAATGGTATTCCTATTATGTAATTTTCGCTTTGGCTGAGCTGGATAAAGAAAATGAATATATCTTATATACCGATACGCCATTGGTCGGGGATTTGGCAACCTTGGTATCTGAACATAAAAATTTCAGAGCTAAAATATTGGGTTGGCCATGGAAATTTTTTTGGACCCAAGGCAGGCTATCTTTGGAAATGTTATTTAAAGCGCCCGACGTATTATTTGTTCCGGCGCATGCCTTGCCGATTATTCATCCCAAGAAGTCAATTGTTACGATTCACGATATAGGTTTTCGCCGAGATGCCAAACTTTATGAACGATCCAGTATCGGAGCGGAAAGCTCGACCCGTTTAAGTATAGTAAATGCTTTGGCGCGTTTTATAACATTCGGTAAATACGGAGCTAATACCTTTGATTATCTTGATTGGTCGACGCGTTATTCGGTCCGACATGCTCGCAAAATCATCGCTATCTCAGATTTTACAAAAAAAGAATTGATTGATGCTTATGGCGCCGAGGCTGACAAAATAGTTGTCGTCCATAATGGTTACAATGATAAATTGTATAAAGATTTGGCCGCTGATCCGGCCGGGGAAGCCGTACTTTCGCTTTATGGAATAAGACCGCCGTATCTTTTTTATGTCGGACGACTCGAGAAGAAAAAAAACATAGCCGCTTTAATAGAAGCTTTTCATTTTCTTAAAAACCGAAGACCTGATTTGCCGCATAAATTATACTTGGTCGGCGACGCTAGTTTCGGCTTTGATGACATTAAGTATTCAATTCACGGTTTTGGTTTGGAAAACGACATTTTTACCACCGGTTGGATTGCGGAAAAAGATTTGCCGCATATTTTTGCGCGTGCCGAGGCCTTTGTTTTCCCTTCCAACTATGAAGGTTTTGGCATTCCTCTTCTGCAAGCAATGGCGACGAAGACGCCGATTGCCGCTTCACAAGCCGCTTCGATTCCGGAAATCGCAGAAGATGCCGCTGTTTTTTTCAACCCCTCTAATCCCGATGATATGGCCAATGCCATGATTTCCGTTTTAGACGATAAGGAATTGCGCCGACGCCTGGTCAAGGCCGGGGAAGAGCGCGTTAAACAGTTCAGTTGGAAAAAATGCGCCGAAGGAATTTTGCAAACCATAAAAATATTATCGCTTGTCATAACTATCGCTTCTTTGGCCTTGCCATTTAATTTTTCTTCGGCTCAAAGCGAAGCCGCAATCAGACCGGATTCAATCATTGTTAAATTCAAAAATGAAGCCGCACCGCGTGAAGTCGCCGTGCCGAAGAATAAATCCGCCCGAGAATTAATTTCTTATTACTCCAAGCAGAAGAACGTTGATTACGCCGAGCCGAATTATATAGTCAGCGCCGCTTTTACTCCTTCGGATACGTATTTTTCCAACCAATGGTATTTACAGCGCATTAAGGCTACTGCGGCTTGGGACTTTAGCCAGGCCGGTTCAACGATTATAATCGCCGTGATTGATTCGGGCGTTCAAGTTTATCACCCTGATTTACGCCCCAATATGTGGATGAATCCAGGGGAAATCCCCGGCAACAGCCGAGATGACGATCGCAATGGTTTTGTGGATGATGTTTACGGCTGGGATTTCGTCAACGGTTTTGCCGATCCATCGCCTAAGTTCAAGCTCGGCTTTACCGAAGGCGGCGTTATTCACGGTACTGTTATTGCCGGAATTGCCGCGGCGGCCGGCAACAATCGAGAAGGAGTTACCGGAGTCAGCTGGCATTCCAAAATCATGGCCATCAAAGCCTTGGATGATAAAGGCAACGGTGATATCGCAACGGTTATCAAATCAATCGATTATGCAGTTGCCAGAGGTGCCAATATTATTAATTTGAGCTTTGTAGGTTTCGGTTACAGCCGAGGATTGGAAGACGCTATCAAACGCGCTAAGCAAGCGGGCGTTATCGTTGTTGCGCCGGCCGGCAATGAAGCTGCCGTGACTCAAGGTTTGAATCTTAACGAGCGCCCGGTTTATCCGGCCTGCTACCGCGATGCTCAAGGAAAAAAATTAGTCGTTGGCGTTGCGGCAACCGACGGTATTGATCAAAAAGCTCCTTTTTCCGGCTATGGAAATAAATGCATTGATATTGCGGCGCCCGGAGTAAGTTTTTACACCACCAGCGTTTACGCGCCGGACAAATCAACTGAAGGACGTTTCTTTAACCAATATTATGAGGGCTATTGGTCCGGCACTTCAATGGCGGTACCGGTTATTAGCGGGACCTTGGCTTTGATTATGGGAGCCAATCCCGGTTTAGCTCCGGAAAAAGCTTTGGAAATACTTTTGCGCACCAGCGACAATATTAATGAACTTAATCCCGCTTATGCCAATCAACTGGGAAGCGGCCGAGTTAATACCGCGCAAGCCGTAATGGAAACTGTTTTGCAATTGAAAAAACAGCGCGCTCATTTCGGTTTTGCTCGCGGCAACGGTCCGGCTTTAATTACTTTAACTGACAATAGCGGCGTTAAGGAAAAAGAATTTTTGGCTTACCGAGAAACTTATACCGGCGGCGTCAATATGGCGGCAGGGGATTTTGACAATGACGGGAATGATGAAATTGTCGTAGCTCCGGCCAAGGGTTTGGAAGCTGACATTAAAATATTCAATTCGCAAGGTTTGACCTTGTCTCATTTCTTGGCCTATCCCTATAGTTATAAGGGAGGAGTCAGTGTCGCGGTGGCAGATTTAGATAATGACGGCAGAGTTGAAATAATTACCGCGCCAAATGCCGGCTATGAACCATTGGTAAAAGTTTTCAATAAAGACGGAAAATTATTGCGTTCTTTTTTGGCATATCCGGCTTCATTCAAGGGCGGAATTTCAATCACGGTCGGCGATGTACGCGCCGAGAACGGCAAAGAAATCATAACTGCACCTGGC